>JAABUP010000723.1_pt1 | contig 71064 bp, 1 predicted proteins | sample 5559201 | NCBI WGS metagenome assembly JAABUP01 (sample SAMN10711887, study PRJNA513373) | rock metagenome | isolation source: Antarctica rocks | place: Antarctica | reverse complement strand
GTAGGTGACGTGAGTAGTAGGGACTATATTAGACATACTGGGCTATTAATAGGACGGATATTTCCCCCTATTCAGACCGATATCAGACACGTTAGTAGGTGGGGTGAATAGCAGGGAGTATATTAGATACGTTAGTAGGTGACGTGAGTAGTAGAGACCATATCAGATATACTAGGCTATTAATAGGACGGATATTTCCCCCTATTCAGGCCGATATCAGACACGTTAGTAGGTGGGGTGAATAGCAGGGAGTATATTAGACACGTTAGTAGGTGACGTGAGTAGTAGGGACTATATCAGACATACTGGGCTATTAATAAGACGGATATTTCCCCCTATTCAGGCCGATATTAGACACGTTAGTAGGTAGGTAGCCTATATATACGACAGCATTAGCTATATAATATGTATATACTAATAGACCGATATAGATTATTCTAACAGCGTTACATACCTGGTAATAAGATAGACATTTCCCCCTATTTAGACCGATATCAGACACGTTAGTAGGGGAGGTGAATAGTAGGGAGCATATCAGACGCGTTAGTAGGTAGGTAGCCTATATATACGACAGCATTAGCTATATCATGTGTATATACTAATAGACCGATATAGATTATTCTAATAGCGTTATATACCTAGCAATAAGACGGATATTTCCCCCTATTTAGACCGATATCAGACACGTTAGTAGGTGACGTAAATAGTAGGATTTTTAGCCTGTATATACGACAGCATTAGCCTATGCACCTATATAGGGATATAGATCATTCTAATAGCGTTATATACCTAGTAATAAGATAGATATCACCCCTTATTCAGACCGATATTAGACACGTTAGTAGGTAAGGTAAATATTAGGGAGCATATTAGACACGTTAGTAGGTAGGCGGCCTATTTATACGACAGCATTAGCCTATGCACCTATACAGCGATATAGATAATTCTAACAGCGTTATATACCTAGTAATAAGACGGGTATTTCCCCCTATTTAGACTAATAGTAGACACGTTAGTAGGCGTTACTATGGAATAGGTAAAATATAAATAATACTAGGATTTTTTTGTTATTTATAATCCATATTCTAGCCGTTAGCGTATAGAATTTAGTAGGTAAATCTATTCATTTAGATATATCTTTTAAAGTACTATATTAATTTTAATTATTTTTAAAGTATTAATAGCGGAATTAGAGCTATATAACTTCATTTAAGTAGAAAATATTATAGAGTATAGGGGTAGACGTTAGTAGAATGCGAAGAAATATTAGAGTTCTAATATTTACGCTAGTCTAGGAAAGGAATCTAGGGCACTTATAACTAATAGATAAGGTGCGATAAGCTTAGGGTCCTAATATTCCTATATTCTATTATAGTAAAGAAGATATCTATAATTTAAGACCCTGAGCTTATCGCGGCTTATCGGTTAGTTAATAAGTCCCCCAGATTCCTTTCCTAGACTAGCGCGAATATTAAAAGTCTAACTTTTATTTATATTCTACCTACGTCTATACCTACGCTCTATAATATTTTCTACTTAAATGAAGTTACATGGCTTACTTTCAGCTATTTAGCGCTTTAAAAATAGCGAAAATCGATCTAGTAGTCTAAAAGATACATCGGAATAAATAGATTTACCTACTAAATTCTATACGCTAACGGCTAGAATAATTGGATTAATAATAAAAATCCTGTCATTATTTATAAATTACCTATTCTACTACCTCACCTACTAACGTGTCTGATATTAGCCTAAATAGGGGGAAATATCCGTCTTATTATCAGGTAGGCAACGCTATTAGAATGATCTATATCGGTGCATTACTGTATTAGCTAATGCTGTCGCATTTACAGGCTAAAAACCCTACTATTCACCTCACCTACCAACGTGTCTGATATCGGTCTGAATAGGGGGTAATATCTATCTTATTTCCAGGTAGGCAACGCTATTAGAATAATCTATATCGGTGCATTGCTGTATTAGCTAATACTATCGCATTTATAGGCTAAAAACCCTACTATTTACGTCACCTACTAACGTGTCTGATATCCACCTACTAACGTGTCTGATATCGGCCTGAATAGGGGGAAATATCCGTCTCATTACTAGGTATAGAACGCTATCAGAATGGGTATATATATATAATATAGCTAATGCTGTCGTATATACAGGCCGGCTACCTACTAACGTGTCGCTATTCACCTTACCTACTAACGTGTCTGATATCGGCCTGAATAGGGGGAAATATCCGTCTTATTACTAGGTATGGAACGCTATCAGAATAATCTATATCGCTGTATAGGTCCATGGGCTAATGCTGTCGCATTTATAGGCCAGAAACCCTACTATTCACGTCACCTACTAACGTATCTAAAATCCACCTACTAACGTGTCTAATATCGGCCTGAATAGGGGGAAATATCCGTCTTATTTCCAGGTAGGCAACGCTGTCAGAATAATCTATATCGCTGCATAGGTCTATAGGCTAATGCTGTCGCATTTATAGGCTAAAAACCCTACTATTCACGTCACCTACCAACGTGTTTAATATCCACCTACTAACGTGTCTGATATCGGCCTGAATAGGGGGAAATATCCGTCTTATTACCAGGTATAGAACGCTGTTAGAATGGGTGTATACATATGATATAGCTAATGCTGTCGCATATATAGGCTACCTACCAACGTGTCTAATATACTCCCTACTATTCAGCTCACCTACTAACGTGTCTAATATCAGTCTAAATGGGGGGTGATATCTGTCTTATTACCAGGTATGCAACGCTGTTAGAATGATCTATATCGGTCTATTAGTACGTGTCTAATATACTCCCCCCTATTCACCTCACCTACTAAACGCCAGGTAGTAGGGGTGATTTCCGACGTAAAAATCTTGAATTTTTATAGGCATTTTCTAGTTAATATATATAATATTAATTAGTTAAAGCTTATCTTTATTAATAAAACCTCTAACTCTACTTTTAATACCTATATATTAATTACTTTAAAGGCCTTAAGTACTATCTTAAAGTACCTATTTTATATAATTTTTAATATTATAATATTAGCCTTCTTTACCTTTAATATCCCCTTTAAATTATATTATATCTTTATTATATAAGTTATTACTAGCTAAATTATTATATTATAAACCTATCTTACCTTATTAAGTATAATACCTTATATTAAGCTAGTAATAATTAATAAGGCTAGCTTTTATATCTTTATCTTTAATTTTACCTTATTAATATATAAGCCCTACCTTAATTTATTATTAATATAAAGTCTAAGGACTTTTATTAATATCTTTAAATATATTACTACTACTTTAAAATCTATTATTACCTTTATATTAAACCTCTTTAAGCTCTTTAATAAATAAATAAATTTATATTTATAAGAGGTAAAAGTTACTTTATATATATTTACTTAATAAAAGTATATTTTATATACTTTTATTAAGATTTTATAATTCTCTTTAATATTTTTATTATATATTTTTAAGTAAATATTATTAATAAAGCCTTTAATTTATATTTAAAATTTTATCTTTATATACTCTTTTATAAGCGAGGAGTTAAAAAATAGAAATAAAATAGGTAATATTAAAAATCTTTAAGGGATCCTAGTTTTTATTATTTTTTATCTTATTTATCTCTTAGCCTAGTATAATTATTATAGCCCTTTTTATTAGGAAGCTTTATACTTATTATATAATAAGGGTTAAGACCCCTTTCTTCTTTAAGTTATATAATGACCTCTTATAAGAGATATTATTAAAGGCCCTTATAATATTTAATAATAATATACTTATTATATTAAACTTATTATAATTTTATATTATATATATTACCTCTATTATTATCTTAAAGGATATTATTATTAATCTTTCCTTCTTTACTCTTATTTATTATTAGGGTAATAGTTTATATTCTTTTATAAGGTTACTTAGCTTCTTTATTATAATTACCTTTAATATCTTTTTTAAAGTATTAAGAAGGATAACTAAATAGTATAATTTTAATTTAAAGTAGTCCTCTTTCTTTAACTTCTTTAAGATAATTATATTAGCCTTTTTAAACTCTATTAAATAGTATTTAACCTTTAAATAAGCCTAGAATAGGTATATAAAACTAAGTAATAACTCTCTCTCTACTATTTTAAAAAATTTATTTAAGATCTTATTTATTTTTAATATTTTATTTTATTTTATTTTATTAATTACTTTATAAACTTCCTTTTTAATAATCTTTATATTTATTATTAGGGGTATCTTATATTAAAATCTCTAGATATTACTTAAATATACCTTTAAAGGTAGGAGGAAGAAGGTTTTTTTAAAGGACTTCTACCTTCTTTTAAAATAACTTTACCCTAAGGCCTCCCTTATCCTTTTTAAAGGTAAGGAACTTTAAGAGTTTTTAAGGTAATATACTTTTTTTTAATCCTATTTAATTAATTTCTAAAGTTTATTAAATAATTAAAATACTTTATATACTCCCTCTTTAAATTATAATACTTTTACTTTCTTTAATACCCTCCCTTTAATCTTTTAAGCCTCTTATTATACCTTTAAACTCCTTTAACTTCTCTTATAATTATACTTTATCCTAAGCTTTAATACTATCTTTATAACCTTTATATAATTTAAGTTTTAAAAGGACTTTACTTTTAAAGAGGGCTTTACTTATAATACTACCTTTTTTATAATTTTTATTAGGCTTTAAAGTATATTAGTTAGGTAGCTATCTATTTACCCTCTAATTATTAACTCCCTATTTAATAGTAAATATTAAAGGGTATTTACCTACCTCTTTATCTCCTTTAAATCTACTATCTTTTATATCCTTTATAAGCATAAAACTGCTACCTCTACTTTAAAGCTAACTTTAATATATATATAATTAAACTTATAATAAAGGTCTAGCCTTATATAATATTTTAATAATATTTATTTAATAGCCTCTATTATAAATATTAGATTAATAGTACTTTTTATTTTCCTTATCCTTTAAGTTATTATATCCTTTAATAGGGTAAGCTTTATTCCCCTTTTTTTATAATACTTATAAGTATATCTACTACTTTATAATATATATATCTACCCCTATTATTTTAATTTAAGTAATAGAAGTTAAAGTCTCTTATTAATATATATTCCTTAAATTAACTTAGCTACTCCTTCACTTTTAATAATATAAAGGGGTTATCTATTAAGGTCTTAGACTTTAAGCTAGGGTTATATATATTATATATTTAAAGATATATTAATACTCCCCCTTCCTTTTTTATAACTTATATCCCTAGAGAGTATAAGTCCCTTAATATAAATTTAACCTCTTATTTATTAATATTTTAATATTTATTTATAAAGAAATATATCTTTATATCCCTCCCTACTTTATATATTAAGTAGAATACTCCTTTATTTAAGTTATATATTAAACTTATCCTCTATATATATAATAATTCTTAAATAGCTAGAATATCTATTTATTATACCTCCTTATCTTTTAATAATAATAATATTATTATAATCTACTCCTTTTATATATTATATTATAATAGTTTTATTATCTTTTATACCTTTATAAGAGTCTTTATTAAATATCTTTTATAACCTCTACTCCCTTAATACTTAAGGCCTCTTATACTAGTATTTCCTTTAATATTTATTAGCTTATCTTTATTACTTAGAGAGTAATTAACCTTCTTAACCTATTTTATAATATTACTATTAATAGTAGTATAATTCCCCTTTTCCTTATATCCCTTTAAAGACCTATTTATATTATAACCTTATTAAGGTCTTTAAATCTTAATATAAACTTCTTCTTCTTCTTTATTACTACTATTATTTACTTCCCTTAAGGCTACTTTTAAGTATCTTATTACTTATTTACTCTTATAAAGCTTTTATATAACTTTTTTTTATTTTCTACTATCTTTTAATAGAGTTTATTTAATTCCCTTACTTTAATTATATACTTTTATTTTTAAGGTATATAACTATTCTTTTTATAATTATTATACCTCTTAACCTCCCCTTTTTTTACTTTATACTCCCTTAAGTTATATTTATTAATATAGATTTTATATTATATTAAGCTCTTATAATATCTTATTATATATTTATATTATTAATAATTAAAGTATTATATTATAACCTTATTCCTCTCCTACCTCTTATACTTTAAGAGGTTATATCTCTTTATTAAGCCCTTCTTAATTACTTTATTTATTATCTCTAATATAAAGAGCTTTAATAGTAGTAAGGCTCTCTCCTTTATTACCTCTCGCTCTCTCCTTTCTTATATAACTATTTATAATTAGGTTATCTTTATAATTTTTAGCCTTAAAAGGTTCTTTTTATTCTATTAAATACTTATCTTTTTAACCTCTTTTTATTTTAATATATCTACTACCTTCTTTAATACTTTATATATTATAATTAAGAAGGTTTATCTTAATACCTTTATTAACTTATATACCTTTTTTACTTAATTATTATTCTCCTTTAACTCCTCCCTTACCTTTATCTCTATTATAAATAGTATTAGGTTACTACTAATTAAGTACCTTACTATTATAATCTCTTATATCCTTAATAATATAATTATCTTAAATCTTTTAATTAATTACTCTTTAATAAGTACTCTTATTACCTCCCTCTTAATTTTATTATTAATTTAGACTATTAAGGTCCTAGCCTTTTTATTATTTATTACTTTAAATCCCTTCCTTATAATATTACTTATTAATATTATAATAAATATCCCTTTTAAGGCTTATATTATTTATTTTTATATTTATTAAGCTCTAGCTAGCTATTTATACCTAGCTCCTTCTCCCCCCTTATATCTTCCCCCTCTAGGATTACTCTTCTATTATCCTCTTAAACTTATATACCTCCTTAAGCTATTAATTTACCTTTATAATAAACTCCTTTATATATTTAAGCTCTACCCTTATTATCTTTTTTATTTTATATATTATTCCGCCCTTTAATATATCTTATATAATTATAATAGCTTTTAAGGCCTTTATTAATATCCTCCTAATATATATTCCCTTATCTTTAGATTCTTTCCCCTCTACTAGGCTTCCTAGCCTCTATATAAGTATCTTACCTCTACTCCCTAGTCTACTACCTCTACTACTATTACTACTACTTATAACTCCTCCCTTAATATTATATCCTAATATTAGGACTTATCTTACTATACGTCTAAGTAAATTTATTAAGGCTTATTCTCTAATAATTCTCTAAAAGCTTAATATCCTAGGTTAGCCCTATAAATAAATTAGATAATTATAAAATAAAAGTAATTATTAGTAAATATATATCTAGAAGGAAGATTTAGTATTTAGTAAAGTAGAAGGTTTATAATTATAAATATAATATATAATATAATATAACTAATCTCTATAATATATAATAGATAGTAAATAAGTATAATAATTAGCCTACCTATTAACTTTATTATTATTATTAAGGACCTTATATTTATATTTATATTTTATACTCTATTATCTAGCTACCTAGAACTAATAAGGGTAATTTATATCTAGCTTACTAGAGGAAATTATAATTTATAAAAGAAAACCTTATCTCCTATCCTACTTATTATTATACTTTTAAATCTTTAGATATTATAAACTATCTTATCTTAAATTTTTTATACTATCTTATTCCCTTCTTTTATTAAAGCTACTTATCCCTTTACCTTTTAATTAGAGCCTTCCTACTTTTATATAACCTTAAAGAGTTATTCCCTTATTAATATAAATTAATTAAATATACCTTATTAAATAACTTATTTAATTACTACTTTTAACCCCTTTAAAGTTAATACTATTTAATAGAAGTTACTTAACTTTACCCTTTAATATATTAACCTCCTCCCTTTTATATAATTAGGGTAAAATATAAGTATATACTTAATATCTTAATACTTTTATTTATATTTATAATTAATACTATTAACCCTTAATACTCTCCTCTTATATAAGAAGGTATATAATCCTATTTTTTTTATATATAATTAAATACTTATAAAGCTCTTAGCCTTAAAAAGCCTTATATAAAAATTAACTTTTATCTCTTAAATTCCTCTCCTTTGTATAACTATTTTTATATAATTAGGGATATCCCTTTAATATCCTTATTACCTCTCTTTCTACTTTTCTTTTACCTACCTCTTAATCCCTTTAAGGGTAAGGTTATCTCCCCTTATAATTCCCTTACCCTTAAGGCCCTAGGCTATTATCCTTATATCCCCTCCCCCTATTATTACTTAAAGGGTTCCCTTTACCTAGGACTACTTTTCTTTTATTAAAGTCTTTATAACCCTCTTCTCCCTTCCCCTTTTCCCTTTTAACTTATAATAGATCCTCGCGTTCCCTTCTTTAATTAATAGGTAGATCTCCTATTTTATTAATATATATAATATTAACTAGTTAAAGCTTATCTTTATTAATAAGACTCTTAATTCTACTTTTAATATTTATATATTAATTACTTTAAAGGCCTTAAGTACTATCTTAAAGTACCTATTTTATATAATTTTTAATATTATAATATTTACCTTCTTTACCTTTAATATCCCCTTTAAATTATATTATATCTTTATTATATAAGTTATTACTAGCTAAATTATTATATTATAAACCTATCTTACCTTATTAAGTATAATACCTTATATTAAGTTAATAATAATTAATAGGACTAACTTTTATATCTTTATCTTTAATTTTATTTTATTAATATATAAGCCCTACCTTAATTTATTATTAATATAAAGTTAAGGGTTTTTATTAATACTTTTAAATATATTATTAATACTTTTATATTAAACCTTTTTAGGCTTTTTAATAAGTAGATTAACTTATATTTATAAGGGGTAAAGATTACCTTATATATATCTATTTAATAAAGGTATACTTTATATACCTTTACTAAGATCTTATAATTCTCTTTAATACTTTTATTATATATTATTAAGTAGATATTATTAATAAAGCCTTTAATTTATACCTAGAGTTTTATCTTTATATATTCCTCTATTAATAGAGAGTTAAAAAATAGAAATAAAATAAGTAATATTAAAGACCCTTAAAAGATCTTAATTTTTATTATCTTTATCTTATTTATTTTCTAGCTTAATATAATTATTATAGCCCTTTTTATTAAAAAGCTTTATACCTACCTTAAAATAAAGATTAAGACCCCTTTCTTCTTTAAGTTATATAATAACCTTTTATAATATTTAATAATAATATATTTATTACATTTATTATATTAAACTTATTATTATTTTAAAGGATATTATTATTAACCTTCCCTTTTTTATCTTTATTTATTATAAGGGTAGTAATTTATATTCCTTTATAAAGTTATTTAACTTCTTTATAATAACTACTTTTAATACCTTCCCTAGGATATTAAATAAGATAATTAGATAATATAACTTTAATTTAAAGTAATCCTCTTTCTTTAACTTTTTTAAGATAATTATATTAGCCTTTTTAAATTTTATTAAGTAGTACTTAACCCTTAAGTAAGCTTAAAATAAATATATAAAATTAAGTAATAACTCCCTCTCTATTATCCTTAAGAACTTATTTAAGATTTTCTTTACCCTTAATACTTTATTTTATTTTAACTTATTAATTACCTTATAAACTTCCTCCTTAATAACCTTTATATCTATTATTAAGGGTATATTATATTAAAACCCCTAAATATTACTTAAATCTATTTTTAAGGATAAGGGGAAGAAAGTCCTTTAAAGGACTTTTATCTTCTTTTAAAATAACTTTATTTTAAAGCCTTCTTTACTATTTTTAAAGGTAGGGAACCTTAGGAGTTCCTAAGGTAGTATATTTCTTTTTTAACCCTATTTAATTAGCTTTTAAAGTCTATTAAATAATTAAAATACTTTATATACTCCCTTTTTAAAATAGAGTATTTTACTTTTTTTAATATCCTCCTTTTAATCTTTTAAGCCTCTTATTATATTATTAAACTCCCCTAGCTTCTTTTATAATTATACTTTACCTTAAGCTTTAATACTACTCTTATAACTTTTATATAATTAGAGTTTTAAAAGGACTTTATTTTTAAAGAGGATTTTACTTATAATATTACCTTCTTTATACTTCTTATTAAGCTTTAAAGTATCTTAATTAAGTAGTTATTTATTTATTCCTTAATTATTAACTCCCCTTTTAATAATAAATATTAAAGGGTATTTATTTACCTCTTTACTTCTTTTAAATCTACTATCTTTTATACCCTTTATAAGTATAAGACTACTACCTCTACTTTAAGGTTAACTTTAATATATATTAAAATATAATTAAATTTATAATAAAGATTTAACTTAATATAATATTTTAATAATATTTATTTAATAACCTTTATTATAAATATTAGATTAATAGTACTTTTTACTTTCTTTATCCTTTAAGTTATTATATCCTTTAATAAAGTAAGCTTTATTCTCCTTTCCCTTATAATATTTATTAATATATTTACTACTTTATAATATATATACTTACCCCTATTATTCTAGTTTAAATAATAAAGGTTAAAGTCCCCTATTAATATATACTCCCTAGGTTAATTTAACTACTCCTTTACCCTTAATAATATAAAGGAGCTATCTATTAAAGTTCTAGATTCTAGGCTAAAGTTATATATATTATATATTTAAAGATATATTAATATTTTTCCTTCCTTCCTTATAACTTATATCTTTAAAGAGTATAAGTCCTTTAATATAAATTTAACTCCTTATTTATTAATATTCTAATATTTATTTATAAAGAAATATATCTTTATATCTCTTTTAACTTTATATATTAAGTAGAATACTCCCTTATTTAAGTTATATATTAAACCCGTCCTCTTTATATAAATTAGTTCTTAGATAACTAAGATATTTATTTATTATATTCATTTATCTTTTAATAATATTATTATTATTATAATCTACTCCCTTTATATATTATATTATAATAATTTTATTATCTTTTATACTTTTATAAAGACCCTTATTAAATATCCCTTATAACTTTTATTCTTATATTAATTAGGGCCTCTTATATTAATATATCTTTTAATATTTATTAACCTATTTCCTTTACTTAAAGAGTAATTAGTCTTTTTAACTTATTTTATAATATTATTATTAATAGTAATATAATTCCCTTTTCCCTTATATCCTTTTAAAGACTTATTTATATTATAACTTTATTAAGGTCTTTAACCTTAATATAAGCTTCCTTTTCTTCTTTATTATTATTATTATTTACTCCCTTTAAGGCTACTTTAAGGTATCTTATTACTTATTTCCTTTTATAAAGCTCTTATATAGCTTCTTTTTATTTTTTTATAATCTTTTAATAAAGCTTATTAAGTTCCTTTACTTTAATTATATACTTTTATTTTTAAATTATATAATTATTCTTTTTATAATTATTATACCTTTTAACCTCCCCTTTTTTTACTTTATACTCCCTTAAATTATACTTATTAATATAAATTTTATATTATATTAAGCTCTTATAATATCTTATTATATACTTATACTATTAATAGTTAAAGTATTATATTACTACCCTATTCCTCTCTTATCTCTTATATTTTAAGAGGTTATATCCCTTTATTAAGCCCTTTTTAATTACCTTATTTACTATCTTTAATATAAGTAGCTTTAATAGTAGTAAAGCCCTCTCTTTTATTACCTCTCCTTCTCTCTTCTCTTATATAACTATTTATAATTAAGCTACCCTTATAATCTTTAATCCTAGGAGGTTCTTTTTATTTTATTAAATAATTACCTCTTTTACCTCTTTTTATTTTAATATATTTACTACCTTCTTTAATACTTTATATATTATAATTAAAAAGGTCTACTTTAGTATCTTTATTAACTTATATACTTTCCTTACTTAATTATTATTCTCTTTTAACTCCTCCCTTATCTCTATCTCTATTATAAATAGTATTAGGTTATCCTTAATTAAATACCTTACTATTATAATCTCTTATATTACAGATATAAATAGCGGTAATAACGGGCGAACAAGTATACGCGTAAAGACTACAGGTAACGTACTAGGCGTTATATACGAACTTACAGGAAGGAGACGAGAGGGGAGAAGGGGACGGAGGAGGTAGTAGAAGTGGTAGTAGGAGGGAAGTAAGAGGCGATACTCTTAGGGTCGCGACGACAGGACCCCTAATACTACTAAAGTCCCCGGAAATTAGGGAAAAAGAGTAAGGGAGATAAGGCTAGGAAGGTTAAAATATTATAGAGTCTATTATAAAAGTAAGGGATATAATCTAGGCGATCTAGAGTCTCTAGTTCAGGGAGATAATAGAGGCGATATAAGGCGTTACCTAGGTCGCCCTTTATACTATAATAGGAGGCTTTAAGGCTACGGAAGCACGCATTACTAAGCTAGAAACGCGTCTAGAAAAAACGGGGAGGGATAGAAACGCGTCGGTAGGGTATAGTAGAGGGTTATAGGCCTAGGTAGCTGGGGCTAGTATAGGGACTAGGTCCTAGTAAAGCCTAGGCCTGAGGATAAGACCGGGCCTAGAGGAGGCGTAAGGTAGCTAGCTACTTAAGTAATTAGACGTTTAGAGGATAAGGGAAGTAGTAGTATAATTCGGAGATAAAGAAGGTTATAAGAAAGCGAGTTAGATAAAAAAGGAGGAGCTTATTAAAAGCTTTATTAACCCGGTAAATATAGTTATAAAGAATATTATCGGTGCTTATACTAGGAGTACGACGGATATAGTACTATAGACGGCGACGGTTAAAGGGCGTAAGGCCCTTAAGAGAATATAGGAGTAGGCGAGCGTAGCCTACCCTTTAGCGAAGGTAGTAAGGAAGACCTTCTACGTAGCGGCTAAAGGGGCGTATATAAACCTCCTTAATAAAAAGGAAAAGGAGAAGGGGCTAGCGAGAATTAGGGAGGATAATATTATTACCTACCCGAATACTAACTTTACTAGTTTTAAGTAGGCGAAATATATAGTAAGACTAAGGTAGGATAAGAGTAAGAAGACCTACTTAACCCTAATTATCGGAGTAGTAACACCGGAGGCGGTAAACCGCCTAGTTCGAGGAGGGATAGTTCTTAGTAGTAGTCTCTTAGTCTATAAGAGATAGGAGTAAGGAGTAGAGATAAGATAATACTTTAACTACTATAGATACGGACACTTTACGCGAGAGTATTAAAGGGAGAAGAGGTACGGCTATTATATAGGTAGTTATAACTTAGCGGACTACGTTACGGGCGAAGGAGTAATAATATACGCTACTTATAAAGGAGGTTATAAGGCCTAGAGTAAGGACTACCTAGTCAGGCGAAGAGAGTACTAGAGAGTAGTATAGAGACCCCGGACTAGGCCGGCGTTCTATAACACGTAGGGCTTACGGGGAACTAATACCCGCAGCGAAGAGGAGATAGATATAGATAGTTTCAGGATAGTCTAAGGTATATTAAGGAAGAGGAAGTTACCGGTATAAGCGGAAAGGGAACTACTAGACCTAGCCCCTCCCTAATAAAGAGGGCGGCCAATTATAATAGTCTAAATAGCCCGAAAGGAGGTAGGATAATAGGTCCTCCCGCTACCCTAGGGAGTACTAATTACCTAGGGGGGCGCTTAGGTTATAGACGACTAAATAATAGTAGACTCTAGCCTTATACTAACTATATAGTAGGATAACCGCTTAAGATCCTATAGTATAACGTATAAAAAGAAAAGGACGGCGTATAAACGCTACTCCTAGAAGATACTAAAGTCTAGTAAATAGATATCTTAGTAATATAGGAGCTATAAACTAACCTAAGGACTAAGTCGACGTACGACCTATCTTATAATAGGTTCTACCTAGTTTATAAAGCTAAGGAGAATACTCGGGTATACTTTTATATTAATAAAAGAGTTAATATAAAGAGCTAGGAGGTAGACTTCTTAAGCGGCGACTACTACTCGCTAAAAGTTAGCTTTAAAAAAGGGTAATAGGGAATATAAGCGGATAATATCTAGATATATAATATTTATAACCCCTCTCTAATAATATATAAGTTAAAGGACGGCCTAATAATAATCCCTCTAATAATAGAGGCCCTAAAGAGGCTAGGGGAATATATCCTCCTTAGGGACTTTAATCTCTACTATCCCCGGTAGAATAATAAAGGGAGAAGTATATACCACGTTATAATAAATATATTACTAGGCGAAACGAGTAAATATAATATAGAAGTCGCCCTACCGGAGGGTATAGTAATATAGTAGGGGAGAGGTCTAAAGTCGGTAATCGACCTAGTCTTTACTATTAAGGGTACTACTAACGTACTCTAAAACTACGGCCTAAGGGCAGACCTCTAGTATAGATCTAACTACCTCCCGGTATACACGGAATTCGAATGGAGCTAGGAGAGCTAAACCCTAGTCTAGAGGAGGGCGTAGAAGATACTTAAAGACAAGGAGGTCGCTATAAATATAAGGAATAGGGCCTAGTAGCTTAGACTTTCTCTAGGGCTCCCCTAGATTAGATCCGCCGGCGAGGCGGACGAGTACCTAGGGTAGATACTAGATAGGTTCCAGGCTATTATATAGGAATATATTCCGTAGGCGAAGTCGTCTAGTAAGGTAAGGTCCTTTTAGAACTCGGCTTATAGGGATATAACGTAAAGGGCTAAACGGGAACTAAAGGCCTACTACCGGTACTATAATACGGAGATAAGAGAGACTCTAAGAGAAGCGGAAAGGGCGAAGGTAGCCACGATCTAAAGAGAGAAAACCCTCTACTTCTAGGCGGTTATATACTAGGCCTTAGAAGATCCTCGGGGGGTATAAATACTAGCCCGGTAGGGGAAGAATAAGAGTATATCGCCAAGAGCCCTGCCTAAGTTCCCCTCCCTAAGCAGATAAGACGGGACGCTGGCGGCTACCTTCGAGGAGAAGGTAGAACGCCTTTAGGAAACCTATTTCCTAGCCCCTTTAGGGGTAGATTTAGAAGATATTGCCGAGGTAGAATACCTAAGCCCGATACTAGGGGGAGGGGATCTAATAGAGGCGGAAGTCTATAGCTTTATAAGGAGACCGTCGTAGGATAAGGCTCCCGGGATAAATAGGATTCTAAATAGGTTCCTACGGGCCGTATATAGTAAACTAGAGGAGGAGATCTACTATCTCTTCTAGGGGTGCTTCGAGATTAGATACTACCCCCGGAAATTTAAGGAGGCTAATATAGTAATCTTAAAGAAACCGTAGAAGGAGAACTACGCTAACCCTAAGTCCTATAGGCCGATCGCCCTCTTAGATACCTTAGGAAAGATATTTAAGACGGTAATAGCGGCTAGGCTTAGAGATTACGCGGAGGCTAATAACCTCCTTCCGGAGGAATAGATAGGTATAAGGTAAGGAAGATTAGTAGAAACCGCGCTAGAAATAATTACTAATATAGTCTACACGGTATAGGGAATAGGGAAGAGGAATATAGTAAGCCTCCTCTCCCTAGATATCGCCGGAGCCTTTGATCACGTCTCCTACTCCAGGCTACTCTATATAATAAAGATAAAGAGGGTCTTAGAAAGGATAGTACGCTAGACGGCAAGCTTCCTTATAGAGAGGGCGACTTTAATTACCCTTAGTAGGAGGACGAGTTAGATAGAGTTAGTAGAGATAGGGATCCCCTAGGGTTTACCTATCTCTCCGATATTATTTCTATTTTTTAATACTCCCCTAATCGAGGAGTATAAAAAGCTAAAGCTACTAATTTAAGTCGGCGGATTTATAGATAATATCTATCTACTAGCCTATAATAGGAGTACTAAACGGAACTACGAGGTTCTAGATAAAGCCTACGAGGTATACCTACGGTAGGCGAAGACTTATAAAGCCTTATTTATACTAAAGAAGTACGAGCTCGTTTATATAACCCGTAGAATAAAGGGTATAAAGATAGACGTAATAGTTAAGCTTAAAGGAATTAAAGTTAAATTAAAGACGTTAATTAGGGTCCTAGGACTTATATTTAATAGTAAGCTAAATTAGAACGCATACCTAAGGAAGGTATAAGCTAAGATAGATAACTAGATTCAGGCGCTCTACTACGTCGCCGGCTTAATATAGGGCGCGGTTCTACTAGTTAATAGGCTTATATACGCGGTAGTAGTAAGGCCTATAATAATATTCGCGGCGCTAATATAATATAGCCCTAAGAATACCCCCGGGGTAGTAGGGAAGCACGTAAAGACCCTGATAACGATCTAGAATAAAGGACTACGTAAAGTACTAGGGGCGTATAAGGCTACCCTAATTCCGGTCTTTAAAGTAGAGGCGGGAATCCCGTTAATAAGAGACTTCCTTAATAAGGCCCTACTACGGAGTAAGATCCTCTAAAGGATATATAAGATAGTCCTGAAAGGGAACGCGAAGATTAAGTCTTAGTTATAACTAAAAAGGGGTAGGAGGCTACGCCCTCCGCTACCCCCGTTAGCTAAGAAGGAGTCTTAGGCGAAGCGGTCGCTAAATGGGGTACTTAATAGCCTAACGCTATAGAAAAGGATACTAACCTAGTAGGAAGGCCGGTAGTAGGGCTAGTAGCGCTACTACTAGCGGGGATTAGAGGGCCGAAATATAAGCCTAGCATAGAAGGGTAACCTAGTAGGAGGGAGATGGGACCTCTATAAGGGCCTAAAGAAGCCGGAGAGCTCTATAATAGTCTAGTTATATACGGATAAGATTAGGTTTAACTACTTCTTATTTATTAAGAAGGTTCCTAGGATCCTAAGTCCTAGCTACCCGTACGGGGCGGCGAGGTAGACCGGTAAATATATCCTACTATTCTATCCTAACTATTATACTAGTAGGAGTTAGATATTACTAGAGGCTAGGTTAAAAGATTATAGTACTATTCTCTTATTACTAATAGGGATAAGGGCGGCGGTAAGGTAGTTAACTAGGTTAGGCGCCCTCTACTAGTTTATACTAGTAAAAGAGATATTAGCGAGAACTAATAGAGAGGAAGGGCTCCGCCCTAACTAAAGAGAAGAGAATATAGTCGACGAAACCTTAGTATTATAGACGGTAGACCCGACCCCTTAATATACCGCCCCGATAGTAGGCCTATTAGGGGGGGGAGGGAAGGAGCCGAATAATAGTATAGCCTATAGATAGTAGGTGGAGTTTTTATCCCTTAGCTAGGTTTCTCCCCGAACGATAGGTACGCTAGGCGTACCTCCTAAAAAGTCTACCCTTATTAGCTTTAGCTAGTATAGGAGTATAAATAAATAAATAAATAATTAATTAATCTCTTATATCTTTAAGAATATAATTATCTTAAATCTCTTAACTAGCTATTTATTAATAAGTACCCTTATTATTTCTCTCTTAATTTTATTATTAATTTAGATTATTAAGGTCCTAGCCTTTTTATTATTTACTACTCTAAATCCCTTCCTAGTAATATTACATATTAATATTATAATAAATATCCCTTTAAGGCTTATATTACTTATTCTTATATTTATTAGGCTTTAATTAGCTATTTATACCTAGCTCTTTCTACCCCCTTATATTTTCCCTTTTTAAGATTACTTTTTTATTATATTTTTAAACTTATATATCTCTTTAAGCTATTAATCTACCTTTATAATAAATTCCTTTATATATTTAAGTCTTACTCTTACTATCCTTTTTATCTTATATATTATTTTATCCTTTAATATATCTTATATAATTATAATAGCTTTTAAGGCTTTTATTAATATTCTCTTAATATATATTCCCTTATCTTTAAGTTCTTTTCTCCCTACTAGGCTCCCTAGTCTTTATATAGGTATCTCTCCTCTACTATTACTACCCTCTCTTATAGCTCCTCCCCTAATACTATATCCTAATATTAGGACTTATCTCACCGTATTAAAGTAAGTTTTTCCCTAGGGGGATATAGGAGAAAGGGGAACTATACTACTACTAGCGGTAATACTACGGAATAGGCTAGGAAGGCTAATTACTCTCTAAGTAATAGAGATAGGCTAATAGATATTAAAGGAAATACTAGTATAAGAGGCCTTAAGCGCTAAGGGAGTAGAGGTTATAAGGGATATTTAATAGGGATCCTTATAAGGGTATAAAAGATAATAAGACTATTATAATATAATATATAAAGGGAGTAAATTATAATAATAATAGTACTATTAAAAGATAAGGAGGTATTATAGATAGATATCCTAGCTATTTAAGAATTATTATATATAAAGAGGATAGGTTTAATATATAACTTAAGTAGAGGAGTATTCTACCTAGCGTATAAGATAGGGAGGGATATAAGGATATATTTCTTTATAAATAAGTACTAGAATATTAATAAATAAGAAATTAAATTTATATTAGGGGACTTATACTCCTTAGAGATATAAGTTATAAGAAAAGAAGGGGGAGTATTAATATATCTTTAGATATATAATATATATAACCCTAGCTTAAAGTTTAGGACCTTAATAGATAGCCCCTTTATACTATTAAGGGTAAAAGAGCGCTTAAGTTAGCCTAGGGAATATATATTAATAGGAAACTTTAACCTCTATTATTTAAATTAGAATAATAGGGGTAGATATATATATTATAAAGTAGTAGATATACTTATAAATATTATAAAAAAAGGGGGAATAAAGCTTACCCTACTAAAGGATATAATAACCTAGAGGGTAAAGAAAGTAGAAAGTACTATTAATCTAATATTTATAATAGAGGCTACTAAGTAAATACTATTAAAATATTATATTAGGCTAGACCTCTATTATAAGTCTAATTATATCTTAATATATATTAAAGTTAGCCTTAAAGTAGAGGAGGTAATCTTATACCTATAAAAGGTATAAAAGATAGTAGACCTAATAGAAATAAAGAGGTAAGCGGGCGCCCTTTAATACTCGCTATTAGATAGAGAGCTAATAATTAAGGGGTAGATAGATAGCTACCTAATTAATATACTCTAAGGCCTAATAGAAATTATAAAAAAGGTAGTATTATAAGTAAAGTCCTTTTAAAACTTAAATTATATAAAGGTTATAAAGATAGTATTAAAGCTTAAGGTAAAGTATAATTATAAAAGAAGTTAAAGGAGTTTAAAGGTATAATAAGAGGCTTAAAAGATTAAAGGAAGGGTATTAAAGAAGATAAAGGCGCTTTATTTTAAAGAGGAAGTATATAAGGCGTCTTAATTACTTAATAGATTCTAAAAATTAATTAAATAAGGTTAAGAGAGAAATATACTACCTTAAGAACTCCTAAAGTTCCCTACCCTTAAAAAGGATAGGGGAGGCCTTAAGGTAGAGTTATTTTAAAAGAAGGTAGAGGTCCTTTAAAAGACCTTCTTCCCCCTACCTCTAAGGGTAGATCTAAATAATATTTAAGGATTTTAATATAAGATACCCTTAATAATAAATATAGGGGCTATTAAGGAGGAAGTCTATAAAGTAATTAATAGATTAAAGTAGAATAAGGTATTAAAGATAAATAGGATCTTAAATAAATTTTTAAGAATAATAGAAAGGGAGCTATTACCTAGTTTTATATACCTATTTTAGGCTTACCTAAGGGTTAGATACTATTTAATAGAGTTTAAAAAAGTTAATATAATTATCTTAAAAAAGTTAAAGAAAGAGGATTATTTTAAATTAAAGTTATACTATTTAATTATCCTTCTTAGTACTTTAAGGAAGACGCTAGAGGTAATTATAATAAAGAAGTTAAATAACCTTATAAAGGAATATAAATTACTACCTTAATAATAAATAAAGATAAAGAAGGGAAGATTATTAATAATATCTCTTAAGATAATAGTAGAGGTAGTATATATAATATAAAATTATAATAAGTCTAATATAATAAGTATATTATTATTAAATATTATAAGGGCCTTTAATAATATCTCTTATAAGAGGTTATTATATAACTTAAAGAAGAAAGGGGTCTTAACCCTTATTATATAATAGGTATAAAGCTTCCTAATAAAAAGGATTATAATAATTATACTAGGCTAAGAGATAAATAAGATAAAAATAATAAAAACTAGGATCCTTTAAAGATTTTTAATATTACCTATTTTATTTCTATTTTTTAACTCTCCGCTTATAAAAGAGTATATAAAGATAAAACTTTAAATATAAATTAAAGGCTTTATTAATAATATCTACCTAATAATATATAATAAAAGTATTAAGGAGAATTATAAGATCTTAATAAAGGTATATAAGGTATACCTTTATTAGGTAAATATATATAAGGTAATTTTTACTCCTTATAAATATAAATTAATCTACCTATTAAGGAGCTTAAAGAGGTTTAATATAAAAGTAATAATAGACCTTAAAGTAATAATAGTATACTTAAAGATATTAATAAGAGTCCTTAAACTTTATATTAATAATAAATTAAGGTAGGGCCTATATATTAATAGGATAAGATTAAGGATAAAAATATAAAAGCTAGCCCTATTAATTATTACTAGCTTAATATAAGGCGCTACGCTTAATAGGGTAAAATAGGTTTATAATATTATAATCTAGTTAGTAATAACCTACGTAGCGGAGATATAATATAATTTAAAAGAGATATTAAAGGTAAAGAAGGTTAATATTATAATAGTAGAAATTATATCAAATAAGTACTTAAGGATAGTACTTAAGGCCTTTAAAGTAATTAATATATAAGTATTAAAGGTAGAGTTAAGGGTCCTATTAATAGGGATAGGCCTTAATTAATTAATATTATATATATTAATAGTATAGGGGATCTACCTACTAATTAAGGAAGGGAATATGAGGATCTATTATAAGTTAAAAGGGAAAAGGGGAAGGGAGAAAAGGATTATAAAGACTTTAATAGAGGAGAAGTAGTCCTAGGTAAGGGGAGCCCTCTAAGTAATAATAAGGGGAGGGGATATTAGGATAGTAGCCTAGCTTACCCCTAAAGAAATTAGAAGGTAGGTAAAGGAGAAGTAAAAAGAGTAGTAGTAAGGATATTAAAAGGGTATCCCTAGATATATTAAGATAGTAATATAAAGGGGCGAGATTTAAAAGATAAGAGTTAATCTTTATATAAGGCTTTTTAAGGCTAAGAGTTTTATAGGTATTTAATTATATATAAAGAAGATAGGACTACGCGCCTTCTTATATAAAAGAAGGATACTAGGGGTTAATAATATTAGTTATAAATATAAATAGAGGTATTAAGACGCTAAATATATACTTATATTCTACCCTAATTATATAAAAGGGAGGAGGTAAATACTTTAAAGGGTAGAGTTAAATAACTTCTATTAAATAATATTAACCTTAAAGGGGTTAAAGGTAGTAATTAAGTAGGTTATCTAATAAGGTATACTTAGCTAGTTTACGCTAGTAAGGGAATAACTTAGGGGGGTTATATAGGGGCGGATAGGCTCTAATTAGAAGGTAGAGGGGTAGGTAACTTTAATAAAAGAAGAGATAAGATAGTATAAAGAGTATAAGATAAAGTAATATATGATATTTAAAGTTTTAGAAGTATAATAGTAAATAGGGTAGGAGATAAGATTTTCTTTTATAAATTATAGTTTCCTTTAATAAGCTAGATATAAACTACCCTTATTAGCTCTAAGTAGCTAGATAGTAGAGTATAAAATATAAATATAGATATAAATATAAAGTAAGTTTTATTAAGGCTTCTAAGCTTTTCTAAGACCCCTTTCTAATTTTCTATTAAGGATGTTAATAATATATAATATAGATATTACTTTTACTTCTTTATAACAGTATTATTATATATATAGCTAGTAGTTACCTTAGCTAGCTTATAAAGAGTAGAAGCCTTCTACTAGGCTACTTTATACCTAGGAGAGGCTTCGCCTCTCTAATAATTAATTATATAATTATAATTAGTCTATTAGGTACTTACTACTATAATACCCTTTTATAAGAATATTATATATTATCTATAATATTAGTTAGGTAATAGGTATAAATAACTATTACTAAGGTAGTTAGTATATATAAGGAATAGATATTATTTATATAATTAGTAAACTATTATATACTACTACTAAGGGGTTATTATTATTTAAGTTAGAGAGGATTTTAGCTAGGTTTTAATATCTTAGTAGAAAACTCTACTAGTAGATTCCCTAGCCCTCTTTTTTATAATAGTAGTAGTATTAATATAGAGGTAATCTATAAGGGATAGTATTAATAGTAGTTATAGGGTAAATAAATAAATACCCTACGCCTAGGCTCATAACCTATTAAAATAGGTAGAATAGTAATAGTTATTATATTACTAGTTATATAGGTAGAGAGAGATAGAATATATAGAATACTAAGATAGGTACTAGCGCGCGTCTAGTACGCGGCTAGTCTAACTAATTATATCCTATTTTAATATATTTTAATAGCTTATACTATTTTATATAATCGCGATAGATTTTATAGTACCTATTAATAATTACTTATAAGTTCTTAAAAAAGGTCCTTCTTATACTTAATATTAATACTTAGAAGGCGTCCTAGTAGGCCTAAGTTATAATTTTATCTTTACTATCTTATAACTAGGGAGTTCTACGTAGTATTATTAGCGATTAAGGTCCTTAATTTATATTAGACTTTTAGTAAGAGATCTTTAAACACCTTAGAGTTAAATTTCTTATATTTATAACCTATTATTTATAGATTAATAGATAGAGTAAATATATTAATTAGATTATATTTGTTTTTTATATATTTCTATTTTATATACTATTTAAATACCTAGAATTAATAGGATTATATACTCCTATATATTTAAGCTAACCTTAATAACTCCCTTACTATTATAAGATATACTTCTAATAAGCTCTATTATAGTTTTAAGGTAAATAATAGTATTAATATACTAGTAATTAATGATATCTTTATAAAAGCCTTTAATAGTTTATAACTTACTTATAAGGAATAGGTAGAAGATATTATAGCCTTTAATAATATTATAATAAAATCCTAGTATAATAGTAAGTATAAGAGTCTATAATTTAAAGAAAATAATAAAGTCTTCCTTTATTTATATAAGGGATATAAGATCTCTAGTATCTCTAATAGGAAACTTTTATAATAATATACTAGACTATTTAAGGTTTTATAAAAGGTAGAGTTACTTACCTATTAACTTAAGCTACCCCTTATAATATATATATAGCCGGTAGTATTAATAGTATAACTTACGCTAAAAATAGAAGGGGTAGATTTATATAAGAGGATATTTAACTAAAAGCCGCCTCCTATTATAACTAAAGATAGTACTACTTATAATAATAAGTATAAAATTAAGAGATTACTAGATAAATAGTATTTAAGAGGTAAGACTTAATACTTAGTTAAATAAGTTAGTTATAATAATAATAATAATTTATAATATAACCTCTTAGATTTATCTAAGGCTAGTAAATTAGTAAAGGTATATAAGGATAGATAGCTACTAATATTATTATTAACTATAGTTAACTAATAGGTCCTAGTAAACGTAGTTATTTACTTTTTTCTCTTTTACTAGTATACTAATATAAATTTCGTTATACTTTATACGTTTTACTTAGTAATAGTATAATAGCGGAATATCTTCTACCCCCCTAATACTTTATTATTTATTAATAGCCTTAATAGCTTTCTAATTAATTAATCTATATAAATTAGAAATGTCCCTATTATAAAATACTCCCTAAGCTAATAGATTTATAAATTATTTTAATAAGACCTTAATAAATAAAGCTTATACTATACTTATAAATAATAAATTAGATTATAAATACTAACTTAAATTTATTTAAATAGCTAGCTACCTTTAAAATAGGTCCTTTAAGTTTAATATTAAAATAATACCTTATAAGAAGTTTAATAGCTATTAGCCTAATCTCTTCTACTTATAAATCCTTAGCTCTTAGGCCTTCTATTATATTAATAGGACTATTATTAAAATTAATTACTTTAAGGCCTATTCCTATTTAGGTTAATCTATTATTTATAAAGGTAAGGCTATCTACTATCTTATTAATAATAAATCTAGGAAGCTTACTTAATTATTTAATATCTACTTTATTAAGAAAGTCTTTATAAGTTATATTAAATTAAAAGCTAAAAGGTATATATTTATAGACCTTACTATTACTCTAAGTAGGTATATTAGTAAACTAGGAAGCTAGTATACTATAAAAATATGCGTATTTTCTGTATATAACTAGCTGGGCTTATATATTAGCCCTAGGGCTAGGAATAATACTACAAGTTACTAAATACGTATTTAGTAACTTTTGAAAATACTAGGTAATAGAATTAATAGGGGATAAGTCCTACTAATTAGCTATAATATAATAACTATATAAGGCTAGTACTAACTAGGTAATTATAATATATAACTAAGTCTTATTAATTAATTGATAGTACTAGTACTTAGTAAGAGAATTAATAGTAGGCGTAATATAAGTACAGAATACGGGGCTAGGCTTAGGGGGGGTACTCTACGCGTATATAAATTATATAAATCGACTATATTTAAAACCTATATTACGCTAGTATTAACGACGTAGCCGTTATAGCTCTAGCGAGCCTCCCGTTTCTTCCTAGTACTAGAGGATAATCACGGATTTAAGGCCTTAAATCTAGATTTTCTATACTTAGGATAATTAGGCTAGAATAAAAAAAACCTATTAATCTTCCTATTTATTTCTAGTATTCTACCTGGAAAATACGCTTTTAGCGGATTTTCTAGCTTCGGATTTTCTATACTAGTTCCTAGTTTACCGATGTAGCTAGTAATATAAGGGGGTAATCTCCCTCTAGAAGTAAAGTATTATTAATCTAAATTAAAGATATACTACTAATCTATATTAAAGATATAATAGCTAAGGATAAATACCTTAAGACCTTATTAAATATCTACCTTAAATTAAATTAGGCCTATTTAATAATATTTTATTAAGATACTAATAAGCTCTTATTATTAATTAGGGTTTTATTTAATTACCTTAAATTTAAAATATCCCCTAATAAATTATATTATATTTATATTTATATTTATATTTCATACTCTACTATCTAGCTACTTAGAGCTAATAAGGGTATTCTAACTCTAGTTTTAAGAGGAAACTATAAATTATAGAAGAAAACCTCTCTTACCTACCTAATTTACTATACTACTTCTAGGCCTTTAAATACTATATACTATCCTCTCCCTTATACTTTAAACTACCTTAGTATTAGATCCTAATATCTATATACTCCTCTCTCTTACTAGGGCTATATCCCTTTCTCTACTCTTAAAAGATTTATACTCCCTTAATTACCCTCTTACCCTTCCCTATTTAATTTAACTAATATTAATAAGTACCCCTAGCCCTCCTACTATTCTACTACTACCTTAGCTACTCCTCTCTTATACTATTTAGTATTAAGGTACCCTTTTTCTTTTAAACTTATAATATATAGGTTACTATTATTATTAGCCTAGTAGAGGGCTTATAATACTCTTATTAAGAATTACTATATATCTTTTTTATAATATATAAGAGGGAGTTATTATAGCTATTAGGGGAGGTATAAATATACTTTATTACTACTATTATATTACTATTTCCTAGTACTAGGCTATATAGTAATCTACTTATAAGAGAAAGTAGATTATATTAAAATCCCGCTAGTTATACCTATAATTATAAGGTTACTACCCCTACTCCTACGCGTAGTTATAGTCCTCCTAGCTAGGGGGGGTAGCCCTAGCCTATTATTCTAACTTTTCTACTTAGTATAATACCTTCTATCTCTTAACCTAGAGTCTCTTATACGTAGAGCTAATACTACTAGTAGGAATTAAGGTAGGTATTATTATATATATTAAGGGCGTGCTTACCGCGCGTATAAAAGCTTTATATAAGGAGCTCTACTATTATATAATATCTTAGTTTTATTTTAACTACGTTTAGACTAAAGACCTATTAGCTCTATTAATAAGTAATAGATTAATAGCTAGTACCGCGTATAAGTAGATCTTATTACTAGCTATAAATTATATAATAACTCTTTAAATCTATTAATAATATTTATATTCCTAATAATAATTAAAGGCATAAAGCCCTTTAAACCTAAATTATATAAAAAAGCTATAATAAATAATATTAAAAAAGATTAAAAAGTAATATTATTAAATAAATATAACTCCTTTATATAAAATAATATATAGGTACTTAAATAGCTACCTCTAAATTAGAAGGTACTTTAATAGAAGTAAATATTTAAGTTAAAAAGGGGGCCTTATAATAAAGTCCTCTATTATAAGGTATACTAAGTAGTTAAAGGTTTTAAATAATAGGAAGGGATTAATTATAATAAGACTTTTACTTTAATAATAAAGTTAATAAGTTATAAAGCTATCTTTATATTAATTATATCCCTTAACTAGGAATTAAATTAAATAGATATTAAAATAGCCTTCTTTTATAAGAATATTAAAGAAGATATTTATATTAAATAACTTAAAAACTTTATAATTAAAGGTAAAGAATACTTTATTTATATCTTAAAGAAAGTACTTTATAATTTAAAATAATTCCTTTAAATCTAGTTTTTTATACTATCTACTTTCTTAAAGACTTAAAGCTTTATATTACTTTATAATTAATAAAAGTATTTTAATTAGTTATAAAAACTAGGTTATTATTATAACTTATATAAATAATTTATTAATTACTAGCCTCAATTAATTTATAATTAATTAATTAAGTTAAAGTTATACTTAATAAATACTTCTAAATAATTAACCTTAACTTATATTCCTTTTATTTAAATATATTAATTAGGTATAATTAAGTAAATTAAGTATTATAACTAGGTTAAGAAATTTATATTAAAAAGGTATTAAAAGACTTTAATATATAAGAATTATATCTTATAATAACCTTAATAAATATAAATAAATTATAAGTATCTAAAAAAGTTTATATAACCTTTAATACCTTTTAAAAGGAATATTAATTAGTTATTAACTCCCTAATATATATTATATTAGGGACTAAGCTAGATATTACCTTTATAATCTTAATAATTAATAGATATAAATTATATTTAAATTAATTATATTAAATAATTATTAAAAGGATTTTTTATTACCTTAAAATATAATTAATTATAATTAATTTTTTTATAAGAGTATCTTTCCTTTTATTAATTATAATATTATTAATTAGGCTAGTAATTAAGATACTTAATAATTAATTATAAGTTATATTTTTAATATTAATAGTAAAGTAATAAGTTAATTATCAAAGTAATAGCCTATTATTACCCTATCTAGTTATAAAGTAGAGTATATAAGTTAGATATAAGCTATTAAGAAAGCTATTTAGCTTTAATAACTTCTTATTAAGTTAGACCTCTCTAAGGATACTTATTAGCCTATTATTATAATACTCTATCATAATAATTAAGGAGCTATTACCCTAGCTAAGAATACTTAATTATATATATATATAAAGTATATTAATATCTAATATTATTATATATAAAAATAGGTTACTACTAGTAATATTAAGCTAAAATATATTAGGATTAATAAGTAGATAGTTAATAACTTTATTAAAGCTCTTTTTAAGGATAAATTTATCCCCTTTTATAAGGCCTTAAGCTTCGAAGTATAATAATATTAAGAGTCTTTATTATAATAAGGCTTTATAAGTACTCTTAATAACTTTATAAATATTCTTATAATTAATTAAGAGATAGCTAACTTTTAATTACCTACTCTTCTAGCCTTATAACTTTATATTATAATATTATAATATAAAATAGACTTTATAAGCCTAATTAACTCTATTATCCTTTTATATTCTAAGCTTAAATAGTAAGTTATACTACTAGTAATATTATTTTAATATTAGACTACTCCTAATTATAAATTAATATTATAATAGATAAATTAACTACTTTCTTATAAAATTATTAAGCCTAGATTATAATATATATTTATTATAACCCTATCTCTTATTTTACTATTAATATAAAATAAAACTAGTATAATATATTCTTAAATACTAGTAAATATAGTACTTATTGTAGCTTTTAGTATAATATACCTCTAGGTTATAATAGCCTTACTATCTTTACTACTTAAATATATATCTAGGTAGGATAAGAATAGGAAGTAGATAACTAATATTACTAAAGAGTTATAATCCTCTATCTTAATATTAATATCAATAATTATAATATTATTAAAAATATAGATATTAAAATTAGGCCTTATAATACCCTCCTTCCTACTTAATATAAGCTTATCTAGTATATTAAAGGTAAGAAATATATTATTAAGTTATTATAATATAGAAACCTTAATAGTATTTACTTATAAAATAAATATATCTTAGAAATAGTTATATAAATAGAATTAATAACCTTATAACTTTACCTACCTTATTAGAGTCCCTTTAATTTATATTTAAAAGGGTTTTATTAAATTACTACTTTATAATAGTATTTAACTATTATCTACCTTACCTTTATACCTATTACCTAGTATTTAGTTAAGAAGGGAGATCTTAGATAGTAGGAATAAAATATTATAATATACTAATAAGGTACTTTATTTAAGTAGGAGTATTAAATTATATTAAAATAGGATATAATTAGTTAGACTAGCTATATACTAGATACGCGTTAGTACCTATCTTAGTATCTTATATATTCTATCTCTCTCTACTTATATAGCTACGTCGGCAAGATCTTAACTCGCCCCTATGCTCTTGGCAAAGGCCTTATGCCCGCAGACCCGGGGCCGCCTCGGGCTCCAAGGGTAGCGACACGTGACTGCTGACTAAGCAATATTTTTGAAATTCATTAGTCCGTAGATTTTAGGAAGTCACGTAACTGATTACTAAGCGAAACCACGTCACGTGACTGATTACTAAGTATAACTTCAAAAGTTTTAATGTTCTATAATTAACGGGGGACTCGGGTAGCGTACCCCGGAGCCACCCCCAACGCCACCCTAAAAGCGACCCCGGAATCGATCGATTCAGCCGATTTCTACGCGGGCGTCATGCGCTAGGGTGGGCCGTAATGGGGGTTAATAGCGTGGTAGCCATATTAAGGTTAATGATGCGATAGCGTTACTGTTACGGGTACTCTAACGCTATTACTTAGCGCCCGGAAGCCTAATCATGGGATGCCGTGACGCTATCCCGTAGCGCCCGGAAGCTTAATCTTGGGGCGGCCCCAGGCGCTAGGTAGGTAGCCCTCGCGGCCCCTAGGGCCCCGGGCGGACTCGTGTCTGCCCCTGCGGCCCTAGGGTAAGCTTTCTCAAACCACGGCCCTGGCGGCCCGGGGCGGCCCGGGGCGGCCCGGGGCCGGCCCCAGGTACCCCTCCAGGTTTTTAGAAATTGCCGACGTAGTAATATAATAACTATTACTATTCTACCTATTTTAATAAATATCTATCTTTTTACTAAGTATAAAATACTCTTAGAAAAATCTATATTACTATATAGGTTTATAAGCTAATACTATTACATTTATAAGCTACCTACCTACTAATATATCTAATATACTTAGACTAACTATCGAGTTAGGAATTAGTACTATACTTTAGTACTAACTCGCTAAGCCTTTTAGTATATTACTATATATAGTAACTTTATTAATACTTAGTACTAGATTCTAGTATTAAATCGCTAAGAATTAGCGTCTTAGTAGTCTAGGTAATACCTCGTAGTTAGTCTAAATATACTCCTTACTATTTACCTCCCCTACTAATATATCTAATATTAGTCTAAATAGGGGGAAATATTCATCTTATTATTAGGTATAAAACGCTATTAGAATAGGTATATATATAATACTATTATATTTATAAGCTAAAATATCTAAAATACTTCCTACTATTTATATTACTTACTAACTAGACTAACCGTCGAGTCGGGATTTAGTACTAAGAATTAGTACTAACTAAATACTTAGTACTAGCTCCGGGTACCGACCCGAATACTCGGTACCTACTTCTAGTACTAACTCGCTAAAGCCTTAATACCTTAGTAAACTAGATTAACCCGACTTAAATTACTAAGGTATCGCGAAGACGCTAAGCCCCTAATTAAATAGTAAGGGACACTAATTTTTTTCTAGAATTACCCTTATACTAAAAATAGATTTTTTTCAATTAGGATTTTAATACCCCTTTTAGTTCCCTAGGGATATATATTACCTTTTTATATTACCTTAAAGAATTACCTAGGTTCGGCTAGATAATAATAATAATCATACTTAGTAATATAGTAGTAAACTATAGATATAATAGTAAATACTATATAAATAGAAAATACTTTATAGCGGAATCACGTCGTAAAAAAGTAATGTAAGGTAAAGGTACTATTAGGTAAATAGTATATAAAGGCTTATATTACTATCTAGTTAATAGCCTAGCTATAAGTATTTACCTAATTAATAAGGAAGGTATATTTTTATAATAGGTACTTATAAATAGAAAGAAAAGGCTTATCCTTAGGCTTATAATAGCCTAAACTTCCTTATATATATATCTACTATCTCCTTATTTATTATAAAGACGTACTATTTATAGGTATCTTTCCTAGATTTATCCCCCTAAAAGGAAGTCTATATTTTAGAAGTAAAAACCTTAAAATCTAAATTAGCTAGGTTAGTAATAAAATCTTATTATACTTTTCTTATCTAACTACTTATAAGTATCCTTAGTAGGTACTTATCTAGAGGGAAAGGTACTAGTATTTAAAGTAGGTTAATATAAGGTAAAGATTTATCTTTATTATAATTAGTTAATTAATAGCCTATATCCTTTCTCTTCTTACCCTTATCTTCCTTACTAGGTAGTACCCTATCTGTTAGAGGCTTCCTTTTAGATACCTTATTTTTTATAGCCGCCGCCTTTAAGGCGCGCTCTAACTTATTTATAATAGTAGTAGTAGTAAGCTTTACTTCTTCGTTTATAGTAGCTATAAGCTATAATAGGCGCTTAATTTTTACCTAGTTTACGGCTACCTCTTAATTATCCTTAATACCGAGGTTTTTATAAAACTCCTAAGGTAGAAAATAGCTAGTTCTAGCCTTATATTCTTTATTAAGCTTAGCTACCTCTAATAGTAATCTATTATTACTTAAGTACATTTTAATATACTTTTATAGTTCCTAACCTATTAGTCTAAGTAACTTAGTAGTTACCTAAGTAAAATCTACTATTATTTTTAGACTAAGTATTATTAAATCTTAGTTATCTATCCCTAAGAGCTCTTTTATTATAGTTCCTAGGTAGGTAAGTTTTTACTACATTATAAAAGCTAGTTCTAATAGTATTATAATAAAAGTTATAAGGTAGTATATCCTAGGAGTTATAATAGACTTACTATTCCTCTTCTCTACCTTTTTTACTTTAATAATTTATAGTAGGCGCGAGGGTTTTTATACTTTAAATAGGTCGCTACTTATCTAAAGTAAATATACTCTAGGTTATAGAGTAGAGATATTAGACTAATTACTACCTTTCTAAGATAATATAGACTTAGATAATATAGATTTATTATTAAATTACTCTAACTAAGTAGTAGTAGAAAGCTTATCCTTAATCTTTATTAATTTTATAAAAGCTATAGGATCTATTAGTAGTAAAAGGGAAATAAAGTTCTTATTAATATAAGGGTAAAGTACTAATATCTTAACTTTTAGCTTTAGCTTATTATACTATTAACTCCTAATTTACTTACTAAGTATAAGCCTAGCTATACTAACATCGCCTTATAAGGTATAAATTTTCTAAAACATAATATTATATATTACCCTATTATCTAGAATATTAGCTACTTACCCCTTATTCTTCTATCTCTTTAAGAGGTTACTATTATAGCTAAAATTAAGAGGCTACTAAACGTTTCTTACTTAAGATATAAGACCTATATATACTACTTATTATACTATTTAATTAGATAATATAGTCCTAGCTAGTAGCTAGGTATCCTCCTTAGATATATTTATAGTAAGGCGCTATTTTATAATAATTAGCTACTTACCCTTAAGTAGTTAATAAGGCTTTTTAAGTCTAGATAGAGGAATAATTAGTCGCGGTAATTAGTATTAATAGTCTCTAGGCATATTTTTAATCTTCTAGTTATATAATTCTAGGATAAGTCCGTGTTAGTACTCTTTAATCTCATCTTTTAGATAACTTAAGAGGTTATCTTTAATTAATACTATATCTTATAATCTAGATTAGATTATAGGGTAAGATATTTAATTTTAATTCTTATAATAATAAAATATAAGTAAGACTACTTATAGTATAACCTTATAAAATTATATAGTAGGTAAAGATTATTAATATAAAAGTAAGTTAGATATAAATACTAAGACTCTATTAAGACTCTATTATACTATTATTACCCTAAAATACTTTAAAAAATATTAAAAATATTAAAAAATTCCTATTATATCTAAGATAGTAGTTTTACATCCTAAATTATATAAATAGGGCGTAGTTATAGTTTATACCTAACTAAGGCGGGGTACCTTATACTATTATATACCCGTATATACCTAATTATATAATACCTATAGTGTAAGTACCTCTTAGAGGAGGTCTTCTCTATACTACGCGTTATATTTAGGACTATATCCCTACTAGTAGATTAAGTATTCTATTATTAGCTTACCTTAATTATATTTCCTTTATTATCTTCCTATAAGCTTCTTAATCTTATAGGAGTACTAGTCTTTATTTATTTCCTCTACTAGTAGAGGGTAATTAGGTTTTTACCTTCTATTAAATAGATTAATACCTTATAAAGATTTCTTAAGCTATATAATAGAAATTACTAGGTAGATTTTTTAGTTAGCTAGGATATTTAATTTATATACTAACTTACCTATTTTTTATATAATTTTAATTAGGCCTGATAGGGACTCTTTTAATTTGTATAGATTAATTAATTAAGAAAGCTATTAAGGCTATTAAGAATGACAAAGTATTAGGGAGGCGGAAGCTATTCCGCTACTACTAAGTGAAACGCATATCTATATTAGTATACTAGTAAAATTGAAAAAGTAAACGACCTCGTTTACTAATTACCTATTCTTATATATCTGTACTAAGGCCCTTATTAAGGTCTATCCTTATATACCTTTACTAAATTACTAGCCTTAGATAGATCCGCTAGGTTATACTATAAATTATCCTTATTACTATAGCTAACCTATTTAACTAAGTACTAAGTCTTCCCTCTTAAATACCTCTTATCTAGTAATCTCTCGATTTTATACTTATCCCCGTAGATAGTACCGTCTTCGGCGGTAATAGGTAGTAGCCTATTACTAAAAGTCCTACCGTATAGGTTAGTACCTTCCGTTTTTAGCTTAAGCTATATAACTAATACTACTAGCTATATACGCATTATAGGGGGTAGCTTAAGCTAATAAGCGAGCGATCCTACCTTTTATAAAATCCTAAATAGATTAATATATTATTATAATAGTTTCTTATTAGAGACGCTAGGGATCTTATAACCTTTATATAGGCGAAGAAAGACTTTATTATTTTCTTTAAATTATAGACTTTTATACTTACTATTATACCGGTATTTTATTATTATATTACTAAAGGCTATAATATCTTCTACCTATTCCTAGTATATAAGTCGTAAATTATTAAAGGCTTCTATAGGGATATTACTATTTAAAAGTATATTTATACTATTATTTACCTTAAAACTATAGTAGAGCTTGTTAGGAGCGTATCTTATAATAGTAGGAGAGTTATTTAGGTTAGCCTAGATATATAAGATTATATAATCCTATTAATTTTAGGCGTTTAGATAGTAGGTAAGGTAAAATTATATAGTAATTTTTATAGTCTAATTAGTATACTTACTTTATCCGTTAGTCTATAGATAATAGGTTATAGATATAAGAAATTTAACTCTAAGACGTTTAAAGATTTCTTACTAAAAGTCTAATATAAATTAAGGATCCCTATTACTAATAATACTACGAGGGATTCCCTAGTTATAGGATAGTAAAGATAAGATTATAACCTAGGCCTACTAGGGGGCCTTCTAAGTATTAATACCTAGTATAAGAAGGACCTTCTTTAAGAACTTATAAGTAATTATTAGTAGGTAATTTATGCCTAATAGCGTAGTAGGTAGAGTAACCACGAAATCTATCGCGATTATATAAAATAGTATAGGCGGTATTAGTATAAGTACTTACTCGCCGTATAATAGTATCTAATTAAGTTAGTACTAAGGGTAGTAGCTTATATAGGCTTAGAGGTTCCTAGCGAGATATTAGATATATACCGTATAAGAAAGTTAATTATAATATTTATAATAACTACTATAATTAGAAAAGTCGTAGGCTTATTTAAATAGTTCCTTCTTTATAGTAGGAGGAATATATAAATATTACCTTTTATCGCTATTAATATAAAAAATAAGCCTACCCCTAAGAATAAATAATATCAAAGGTTTACTATATTCTAGATTACTATTTACGGGAGGCTTTAGTATATTTAAGATCTTTTACTATTACTCGTCATTCTAATAGCCAGTTTATAGTCGAGATTTAAAATCCTCTATTATCCCCACGTTTATAGTATAGTAGACGGTAAGGCTATTAAAGCCTTTAGTATTATAGGGGAGATTATTAGGGGATATAAGGAGAATATTAAGGATTCTATATAATAAATTAGAGTTCTTAATAGAGTTAGTTATTTAAAGCCTTAATAAAGTATTAGGGATTATATTTAATTTCCTAGGTTTATAATATAATTCTAAATTAAATAAAGATAGGTACTAAGAAGCCTATATAAGCCGTAAATTTAGCTTATCTATACTTATAGTCCTTAAGGTAGACTACTTTAATATTAGGATAGTAGTAGAATAATTAATATAAATAATTATAAGTAGTTATAGATTTAATTTAATTATATATTAAACTTTCCTAATAACCTATATAATACTAGTAATTTCTAATCTAGTAGGCTAATAGTTCTTCTCTATATTATTAAGATAGCGACTAAAAAATATAATAGGCTATATATTAGTCCTCGCGAAAGGCTTTAATAACTATATAGGATCTCCCTTTATATAGTATATAATAGCCGTAAATCCTACTACCTTTAAGGTATCTAGATTTATATGTAGAACCCTATTATAATCATAATAAATAAGAAATTAGGGAGTCCTAAAAGCCTCCTATAAATCCTAAAAGGCGCTAAGCTCCTCTTATATAGGCTTATAGAAAATTACCCTAATTACCTTCCTTTTTTACATATAACCCTTTATATCTATACTAAGGCCCTTATTAAGGATAACCTTTCTCTTTTATAAGGGGTCCGCCCTCTATATATATCTCTTAATTAATGATTAGAGCTAACTAGTTAGTCTAAAAAATATCTCTAGGTTAGCTAGGTTCTATAGAAATTATAGCGAGGTAATAGCCGCGATTTTCTCTTTTATTATGAATATCCCTAGGCCGTTAATATACTAGCCTAGTAGGGTAATAGAGGGGTACCTAATATATAACTTTAATAGTAATAGGCTTATATACTTCTTCTAGAATAGATTAAAGACCTTATATAAGTATTTAATATACTCTTATAAGGTATATAAGTAAATAATAATATTATTAATATAGGCTTTAGTAAACGCCTAGTATTACTAGAGTATAGTATTAGTCTAGCGCTAAATATATAGAGGCGAGCCCTTATAACCTATAAGGGCTATTAAAGACTACTTCTAGCTATAATAGCTTATAATTATAATCTTATAATAATCCCTAATCTAGATATAGAATTAATAAAACTATCCTATAGTATTAATAACTATTATATATTAATAACCCTATACTAATACTATTTTATTAGCTTATAAGGGGAGCGGATATATATTATTCTCTATAATTTTATTAAGCTCCCGTATATTAATTATAACGCGGCCTTTTCACCTAGTAGGAGTATTACGCTAGATTATAAAATAGGGGTAGCTAAATAGGGTTAATTAATTAGATTATATAAGTTCTCCCTAGGCTTAAAGCTTACTAAAGGTCTTATTAATAACGTCCTTATCCTTTTACCTAAGAGGGTATACTTATATAGGCTTAGATAATATATTTAGCTTTAATAGAATTAGTATCTATTATTCTTCTAGGATATTAACTATATCTCCGTTATTTATAAAAAGATCCTAGTATTATTTAATAATTTTAGCTAGTTAATTTATAATATATACTTCTTTATAGATTCTAACTCTATTCTCGAGCGTATTCTTAAGACTAAGGTTAATTATAGTATTTAACTCTACGGAAAGAGCCTAATCGATAGATATAGTAGATATTATAAATATTATAAGAGGCTTCTTATTAATTATAATTAATAAGGATATAGCTAATATAGCTAATATAATAGCTATTATAGTAATTTTAGCCTATTTACCCTTCTAATTATTACGCTAACCGCTAGTTATAAGGCTAGAGTAGTATATATTAACTATAAAATATCTATTATAATTAAACTCTTTTATAGTCCCTAATCTTACCTTTCTAGGAATAATAATATCCTTATTAGTATTATTTTTTATAAAGACCTTCTTAATAGAAGCGTTAATAATATAAGTAAATATACTACTAGCGTACCTAAGATTAATATTATAGGAAGGCTTAAAGAGAAGGTCTTAGTTATCTAGTAGAGTCCTATTAAAGATAACGGCTACTAAGGTGGTAGTCTTTATAAGAATTAAGAATTTTTTCTTATTCTTAATTACTTATTTTACTAGTAAAGAGTAAATTTAAGTACTTATTAGGATTTTAATATTTTAATAGCTACTAATAGTAATTTATTATTTTATGAAATCTAATACTATAGCTTCTAGAGTAAGAACATTTACTCTTATAAGTATTTTAGCTTTTAGGTTATTAATTATATAAATTTCTCTAGTAATATATATAATAGAAGGCTTTTTATTAACTAAGCTATAGAGAAAGAAAGTTATAATAGTAAATTTATTAGAATAATAAATCTTAGAACTAAGGCCCCTAATAGGGATATTAGAGGGCATAGTTTTAATTTCTATACTAGTAGGAATAAAAGTTATATCTATAATTAATATTATATATCTTAGGTTAAAATAGACTTTAGTATCTTCGCTATTAGTAGTCTACCTAATAGTTATAATAGTATAGTAATAGTTCTTAAAAGTATAGCCTATCCCTTATATATCCGCCGCTAATGAAATAATTATAGTAGGATCCCCCGTAGAATAACTTACTAAGTTAGTATTTACTAGAGTATTTATAGCTAGTAGGTTAACTATAGAAGGCTTTAAGATAACTATAGAAGGCTTTAATAAGGTAGCCTTTTAATATTAGTTATAAAGATAATTAAAGATTTTATTCTTTAATAAGAATCTTAATTAGTAGCAATAATATTTATAATCTAATAAAGGAATAGCTATAGAGAAATAGTTTCTAAGGTTATAGCTATTATCCGCCTTAACGTCTTCTATTACTAATACTTAATAATATTATAAGGTTTCTTCCTAGGATAGTTTATAAGAACCTTCCTAGTAGAAATTAGAGGGCTTATAAGTAAAATCCTAGTACGGACCTTCCTATTTATAACCTTAGGGGCTTTAAGAAGGCTATCCCTTAGAGGCTTCCTTAGTAGCGGCCTAGTAGACTTATAGAGGTCTTAGAAGCTATTACTATTATTCCTCTTATAATCTAAAGGGAAAGCGATTTCCTTAATTCTAGTTCTAGTTTTAGTTTTAATTCCCCTAGTATTAAAGACCTTATTAAGGTGCCCTATTAAAGGAATTAGACCTATTTAGTAGGGCCGGTACTATTATTTAAAGTCTTATAGGCTATACTAGGAGGATATAGACGTTTACGCCCTAATTACCCTATTAATAGCCTTAGTAGGGTTAATAGCCTAGTAGAGGCTTCTAGTACTAATTATTATAGTAAGCATTATTATTAATTCGTGACTATAGTTAAAAAGGTAGTAACCGCTAGGAAGGCTATTATAATTAAGACTAAAATTAAGACTAAGAAGGTTAAAATAGAGATTAATACCTACTACGCTATTTTTACTAAGATAATTTTAAATATTAAGAGGTATAATTCTACTATTAATACTTCCTACGGTCTAATAAGGTAAGGAACTTATTATAATTAATATTATTACTAGGTTTAGGAACATCGCGCTAGAATTCTATATTAAGACTATACTAGATAAGAAGAATATAATCCTTTATTACCCTAATCTCTAAATCCTTAGCTACTCTTATAATAGTTTAAGAGTACTCCTAAGGCTCTCTCTATTAAGAAGTATCTTATATAGTATACTTCTTACGGATTAGCGTGCCTATACTAATATAATATAGGGCCTTCTACTATTATATTAATAGATAATACTATTTATTAATACTATAAGTAATAAGATATTTATCCCCTTCTCTAAGCTTAGTAGTATACTATCCCTAGGTAGTTCCTTAGAGATATAGTTAAAGGTTTATATAGATAATAGTATTATCCCTTACTTAAATAACGTCCTTAATATAGTCTATAAATATATAAATATTACGGAAATAGGTAGTCTTACTAGTATATTTAATATTAGAGGTAGTATCTATAAATTTATTATTATAAAAGGGATTAAAATATCTAATATTATTAGGATTAACGCGGGGAACACTATTATTATAAGGTACTCTAGGAGGTATACTAGGATCTGCCGGTTCTAGCGCTAGTAGTAGGGCTAGTAGTATAATGCTAGTAATTATTTCTTATAACTTAGTACGCTAAGTATTAGTAAAACCTACGTTCTTACTTATAGCTAGATATTATACTAGTCTAATAGGCTATTTATATATAGCTTCTTTAGTAGAAGTCCTACGAGTTATAGGATTAGTACTAAAATTTAGCGGCGTAATACTTAGTATTACTAAGGGTATTCTTATAAGTAACTTAATATTAGATAGAGTGAGAGTAGAAGATATAATAGTAGGTATTTCAACTAATAGGAACCTCTTAGGACTATTCCTAGTTGATAGTAGCTAATACTTTATAAAATATAATAAGAGCTATAGGAGACTTTAATAATACTTAGTACTCTTAATAATGTATTTAACTACTTTTTAAAAGACGGGGCTATTAGTAGCCTAATTAAAAGGATAGAAGGGTAGTTCTACTAAGGTAGTACATTAATTACTTAACTTAGGGATTCCCAGTTATACGGGACGTTAGTAACGGGTAATAATATAGTTAATATAATAGCTAATAATCTCCGGTACCTTATATATATATATATTACCCGTATCTTAAACGAATTTATAGATTTAATTTACTAATATAATAAGATATTAATTAAGGGGTAGTAGTTAAGCTACCTTAACGGCTTCCTTTTAGAGAAAGGCTTCTTAGATCTTAGGAAAGAAATATAAAAAAGCGATAAACTTATATAAAGTTTAATAAAAGAGGCTACTAAAGTCTTTAGTAGCAAGCTATAATAGTATAAGGTTACACCTAAGTATAGTAGTAGAGTATACTATTATAATAGATAGTAATAAATAGAGATAGATTAGTTATAGAGAAATAGGCTTCTCTATACTACCGGAGGACTTTTTAGGGATTATTAGTACTATAAGGGTAGCTTTAGTATTTTTAGTAGTTTAAGATAATTAAATAGTATTATAAAGCCTTTTATATAGTATTACTACTATATTAATAGGGACTCTTTTAATTTATATAGATTAATTAATTAAGAAAGCTATTAAGGCTATTAAGAATAATAAAGTATTAGGGAGGCGGAAGCCATTCCACTACTACTAAGCGAAACGCATTTCTATATCAAGGCCTACTTATTAATTAGATAGTTTCGCGTAGATTAAGCTAGGTAACTTATATCTAGTATATAGCTTTATAAATATATATTCCCCTTTATTAAACTATATTAAGTAATAGTATTTATTATATTCTATCTTAAATTTAATATATACCTATATAATTAAGTCTTCTACCTCCTTCTAGATTATAATTCTATCTTCTAGAAATAAGCTTACTTAGTTATTAGGGAATAATAAGGTAAGGGTATTATATAGTTAATACTTATAAATAACCTTATTTAGGCTTTTAAAGGTTACTAAGCTAGGTAAGTTATTAAGAATACCTCTAAGTTAAGGTAGGAATAATATCTAATTACTTCTAGGGTTTATAGTTAGCTAGTATCTTAAGGTAATTTTAACTATTTAGTTAGTTCTTTCTAATTAACTATCTATTCATAAGTAATATATAGTACTTATTAAAAACTTAACTCCTAACCTTATAAATACCCCTTACTAGAACTTAGATATATATTTTTTTTATCTTAGTTTAAAATAATTACCTAGGGTAGACCCTAATTAATTATTCCCTTTAAGAAGACCTTTACCTAGTCTTTTTTATAGAGTAGGTATCCTTTTTATATAAGATAGTTACTCTCTTAAAGAACTTATATATAATAAATAGTATAGTATTTATTCCTAAAGTAATTTTAAGTAAGGTAAGAATAAACTCTATAACTACTATATAGTATAATATTAGAGGCGTAATTATAAGAACTAGTACTTAGTCTAATTAAGATTATATTTATAATAGTAGTTAATATATAAATATAACTATCTTATTAATTTCTTAAAGTAATAGTTACTTATAATTACTTTATATATATAGTTAAATCCTAGGTAAGACTTTTTATTATACGTATAGTAGAATATCTCCTTCTTAAACTCCTTAGGAAGGTATAATTATACCCTTCCTTTATAATTTATAAAGTAGAGTAACCCTTTTATAAGGTAAAACTAAATACTTAATAAGGTAGATTCTATATCCTTTAAACTATTAAGAATCTTAGCTTATTTCTTACTCGCCGTATAACTAGCTACTACTTAGCTTTTAAAAAAACGTAATACCTTAATAAGGAAATTATTAAATATAAAAATATTATTAAGCGTACCTTCTCTAGTTATCTATAGGCTGCGTTTCAAAGCCGAGTTATTTATTAACCTTAATAGCGTATCCGGTATTATATATTAGTTAGTACTAAATATCTAGCCTAAATTATAATAAGTATTAAGATACGCGGACTAGTCTAAGTCCAAGTTTATTAACTAAGGAAAAGGTAAGTAAAACCTACCTTATAATATTTACTATTACTAAATAGTCTATAAATATAATAGTTATAGGAGGTAAATTATTAATAAAGTACCTAATTTTATAAATAATTTAAATTAAATATACGACCTTAAGTTCTATTAGCTAATAACGGGTTTTAGCCCTATTTAGTAACTTAGATAAGAAAAGTATAGGTTTAATATTAGCCTTTAAGTATTTATCCCTTATAGGATTACCTTTAATCTAATATAGTATAACTTTATAGCCCCTCTTCTTAAAGGCGTTTATATCTATATAAAGGCGCTTTAAGTATAAGAAATAAATAAGAAAATTTAGACTTAAAAAGGTATCTTATAAAGAGTTAAATAAGTTAAGTAGAATCTAGACTAACCGTCGAGTCGGGATTCAGTACCAAGATTTATTACCGACTCGAATACTCGGTACCAGCTATTAGTACCGACTCGTCAAGGCCTCGATACCTTAGCGAATCGGGTTGACCCGACTCGAATCGCCAAGGTATCGCCAAGACGCCAAGCCCCTAATAAAATAGTAAGGAATCCTAAAAATTCTAGAATTACCTATATACTAGAAATAGATTTTTTTTAATTAGAATCTTAATACCCCCTTTAATTCCCTAGCGATATGTATTACCTTTTTATATTACCTTAAAGAATTACCTAGGTTAGGTAATAATAATAATAATAATACTTAATAATATAATAGTAAACTATATATATAATAGTAAATACTACTATAAGTAGGAATTATTAGTAATATTATAGTTATTATTTCTATAGGAATAGCTAATTAGCTATTATCTTTTAATATTACCTTATTTACTATTAAGAATTACCTAGTTAGTAATAATAATAGTGCTTAGTAATCTATTAGTAAGTTATATATATAGTACGAAATATTATTATAAATGAAAAATATTCCTAATTTCATAGTCTTAGTAAAATAATATGGGTGGAACTAGAGTCTTAGCGATTTGAGTTAATACTTCAGTACTAATACTCGGTACCTACCTAGCTACCAACTTAAATACTCGGTACTAACTATTAGTACTAACTTAAATACTTAGTACTAGATTTTAGTATCGAATCGCTAAGACTCGAAGTACTAACTCGATACGGTTAGTCTAGTAGAATCTACCTTTTTTTAATCAATATTATTTTTATAAAATTCTTTTACTTATAGCCTCCCTTTATTAGTAAATCCTTTAATAGTTTTATCTTTTCTATTTATAAAGGATTTACCTACTAGGTGTAATAGGTAACTTTATTATATATCTAGCTTATAAGGCTAAGGTAATATTCTAGTACTTTAAAGTCTTTTAGAAAATTAATATTTCTAAGTACCTTAATATATTTATTAGTTATTAATAATCTAAAAACCTTTTATCTTAGTAAAGTAATACTAGGATAATTTAAGAAGGTTTTCTTCGCGCTAATTATTATATTTAATTTAGATAGAAGTTAAAAAAGTTACCTAAGGTAGGATAAATACTTATTAAAAGTTTAGATAAAAGTAATAAGGTTATTTATATAAGTATAAATAGAATCTTAAAGGAGGTATAGTACCTTATTTATAATTCTTTAAATAAAAGGAGGCGAGTTCTTAAAACCTATTATTATAACCTTTAAGTATTCTAATCCCTAATAAGAAATAAAGGTAAATTTATACTAGTCCTCTAGTTTTACTAGGAATTAAAAAAAGAAGGTAAGACTATCTATTAGACTTATGTTATTTATTCTTTATAAGGTATTTATAATTTTAGTTTATAGTTATAATAGGTAAGAGTTAGTAGTAGTAATCTTATTAAGACCTTAAATATCTGCTACTACCCTTACATTTTTTATAAGTAGAGATATTAACTTATATAAGATAGTTTTCTATATAATAAATATAGGGAAAGTAAGAGGTATAAGTCCCTGTATCTATCTTATATAGCTTTATTTATAAAGCTTATTCAATTCTTTATTAATTACCTCTTAATTAGTAATACCTATTAAGTATACTTTTTAGTTTAGCTTTAAAATTATAAAAAAATTCTAGTTAATATTTATTAATACTATTATCTAGTCCTTTTCTAAGATATTAATAATATTACTATTATCCTTCTAAATACCTTAATATTTATTTATTAAGGCGTTTAATTTTTCTAGCTCCCCTTTATTCCTAAATAAGGATATACTATCCTAAATTTTAATCTCTTTACCTAATAGCGAGCTACTAACCTTAATATTAGTTTTCGCTATAATATAGATATAATCCTCTATATAAGTAATATAATGAAAGTTAGTATTATATTTAATTATATTACTAAGGTAAGAATATATAGATATTACTCTATCTACCTTAATATTATTTTTAATATAGATAAAAGGTAGAGAAGTTATTATAAATTATTCGGACGTATATTATAAATCAGGCAATTACTTACTAGGCGGAGACGGAAGCCTTCTATAGGCCTAATATTAGCCTAGTAAGAGACTTCTTTTCTACTAACTAATTAATAATATATATAAATCTATAAGACTATTAGTTAGGGTACTATTCCTATTATATTACTAGCTAGAACCTATATAAATAAGTAGGTTATAAAGGCTTACTTCTTCTATATCCTTAGACCTAAGGCTAAATATAGTATCTAAATCGGTCGTACTTCCCTACTATAGCTATAATATCTACCCCCTATAGAAATAAGCTCGTCCTAAGCGTATTAAGTTATTAAATTAACTAAGTTAGCCTCTATAATTTTCTTAGGATTAGCTAACTATTTTACTAACTAACTATTATAATAATAATATCCTCTAGATGCGGGTAATAAGATATTAGGCGTTATAACGCGTTATTAGAGATATTAAGTATTTTATTAGCCTTTTCTATTAACCTAATATCCCTAGTACTATTAATTATTATTATTATATCCGTAATAGATTAGTTATATACGCTTAAGTATCTTACTAGCTCTACTACTATAGTATTTCTATTTATTAGTAGTTACGTATTTAACTATTATTATTTTTTATTAGATTCCCTTAATTCTTCTAGCTTAGTTATTAGTATTATTAAGAGTAATCCTAACCTTAGGTTTTTAAGACCTTTTTAGGCTAACTAGGTTAGAATAAGTTATTATAGGGAAGCGGGGCTAGGCTATCCTATAGGCGGGGTACTATTTTATAGTAGGGGTATTAGAGTAGCTACTAGTAGTAGGGTAGCTCTCCTAGATTTTACTAGCTTTTTAGACTTATTCATAGATTTTTTAGTTATAGAGGATCTTAGTATCTAGCGGTTTTTCTCCTTTATATTACTAGGCGGTAGTTCCCCTAGGATATCCTAATCCTTTAATAGACGGACGATTTTAGGATAATTATCCCTAAGGTATTATAGTAATATCTTATTACCGCTTACTATATAATTAGGGTATTATTTATTAACTATTTAAGTCTAATTAGGTAGTAAATATTTATTAGTTAGACCTAGTCTTTCCCCTATATTACTATATAGTTAGCGCCCTTAAAATACGTAGAAACGCCTTACCCCCTTATTATCTAGGGCTATTAATAGACCTCTATAAGAATAAAGTTAATAGGTAAATATCTATTAATATTAAGGCTTAGTTAGTAGAAATCTCCCCGCTTAAATAAGTTAGAATAAATTACCTAGATACCTAATAATTAGGTAGAATAGTAAAGCTCCTATAATAGCTTATAAACTCCTCCTTTAAGATAACGTAGTCTAGGTTTAAAAAAACTAGCGTAGGGAATTTATTAACTAATAGCTAGTCTAGATATTTAGAAAGAATAACTCTTTTATTAGGTTTCCCTAAAATTTTTACCCCCCTAATCTCCCTTATATAGAGGGTCCTAGTATAGTAGTTAATATTAATATCCTTAGGGGTAACCTTACTAATAGCCTTAAGGGCTCCCTTAGGAGCTATTAAATAGGGTTATTTAATTAAGTAAGGTAAGGATATATTATTAGGTCTATTTTTAGGGTCTACTACTAGGATCTCCTAATCTAATAGAGGAGCTAATAATACCTCTAATATTATTAGTAATATAGGTTATAAGTATTCCTTAAGATAAGCTTACTAATTTATATCTAGTAGTTACTTAGGTCTATATTTTAAGTTATAGTAGATATTATCCGCTATTTTATAGACTATTTTAAAAAGGCTTAAAAGGCTAGCGTAATTTATACCTATCCGCTAGTCTAAATTAGATATAATATATTATTAGGAATAGCTTATATCCTAGTCCTCTCTTAGTACTTTAAGTAGGGGTACCTTATAATTTATTTTAAGATAATTAAGAGGATTATAAAAGGTAAAATCTTTATAACTATTTTATAATCCTATACCTTATAAATTTACCTTCTTTAATTTATAAATTTTAAACTCTTAAAGAATCTATAATTACTTTCTTACCTCTACCCTTATTTCCTCTTAGTTTAAGCTAAAAGCCGCTTCCTAGACTTAACTATTATAGTTAAGTATACTAACCCTAGGTAGGGCTATTATATATTAGATAATGTCTTATTTAGCCTAATATAAATTTTCTTAATTACTAATTAATATACCTAACTTCTTAGTAATATCTTAGGGTATAGTAAGGTCTAGGAATAAGTTTTATTATACCTACTACTTAAGTTAATCCTAGATCTAGTATATAATATAGTAGTTATTAAGAATAAAAATAGGTTAATTATATACTATTAAAAGGGGTTTTAATCTATTCTCTCTTAAGTACCTTAATATATAGGCTCTATTAATAGTTTTAGAGTAATATAAGTTATTTTTATAGAGGGGATTATATTTAAATTTAAATTAAGGTATATAAACTTAAAAGACTCTTAAAAGGATAGGTACCTTAAGTAAGTAGTTTAAAATCTCCTTAGATATAAGTCTACTTATATAGAATTAAGTTAGTAGTAAGTATTAAATATAGCCTTTATCCGCGTTTATTTTTAACTAGTCTATTATATATAAATTAATATCCTTATTAGATAGGGTCTTAGGTTAATACCTTATTATTATATTTATTTTAAACTAGGTAGGTAACTAGGTGACTTTCTTAATAATAATAGTTTATATAAGAACCCTAGGTAGTAAGGAGTATTACCCCTAGAGATATAATATATATAATATATACTATATTAGTACTAATAATTAATAATAGAGATAAAGGTAAGTAAGGTAAGACTTAGTTTTCTTATAAGTTAAAGCTACGCTAGTAGTAGGAGTACTTATATTATATATTTTTAGACTATAATTATACTAATATCTTTATTAATAGTAGATATTAGTACCTTACCTTTAAGATTTCTTAAATCTAACTACTATATTTAGTATATCTTTTATAAGGTTAATAGCTAGTTCCTAGGTTATTTTATTATAACCTCTCTACTTAACTTAATAGTTATCCTTTCTACCTCTCTTCTCCCTATATAGTATTTTATCTACTACGTATTCTTATCTACCTTATATAATAATAGGTACTAGGGGAGGAATAGCTTAATTAAAAGGATTAGGTTTACCCTACTCTAGGTAGATTATTAATATTACTAGATAGATCCTAGATATATTAGGAGGTAGTTCTAACTTATATACTAGGGGGCTAATTTTCGCTAGGATCTTATATAGCCCTACCTTCTTTATTAATAGGGAGGAGGATTAGGAATATAATACCTTATATCTCCTATTTCAATAAGCTTAAGATATATACTACCTATTAAGTCTAAAACCCTATATTTTAAATTATATCTTACTACTATTTTTACCTAGGCTAATTTTATAGCGTTTATAGTATTATTATATACTATATCCTAATAATAGAAGAATTCTACTATAATTTTATTATTTCTAGGGATAATAATATTAAGGTAACCCCTAGGTTTTATATTATAAAGTACTTTAAATAGCGTTATAAGCGTACTTATATTTTCCGTAGTATTTAAGGCGTATTTAACCTCTAGTAGTAAAGTATCCTAGTTCTCCTTATATTAGCCTACTAGTAGATATCTTAAGGCTATTTTTATAATCTAGTTAGTTTATTCTACTTATCTATCTATTAATAGATAGTAAGCTATTATTATTCCTAATAATACCCTAGATTTAGAGAATAGAGTTCTCTAGAACTTATTAGTAAACTTAGGATCTCTATTAAAGATAAAGTAGCTTAGAATACCCTATAATTAGTATATATTATTAAAATATTATTTAGCCTAGATTTTAGCTATATTAGTTTTATTCCCTAGGACTAGCTAGATAAACTTTAAAAACTTATTTATAATTATAAGTAGGGAGTTATAGCCTTACCTAGTTAGTAGTAAGCTAATTATAAAATCTATTACTAGTTCCTTTAGAAGGTATTAAGTATCCCTTATAAGATATAATTCCTTATATAGTAGTTATCCTAAAGGTTTTAATAATTAATAAGCTAGGTACCTATTAATATATCCTTATATAACCTTTCTTATTCTTAGAAAGTATATTAAACTACGTAATTAGTTATATATCTAATAAATACTACTCTATATATAATAGTTATATCTATATTCTAGGATTTTATAGGTAAGCTTTTCTAGAATATAAAGCTAATCTAGTCCTAGGTAATTTTATATATATAATAGCTTATTCTCTAGGTCCTAGTAATATAATTAATATACTATTTTAACCCTAGATTCTTAGCTATATAACTCTTTAAGTTATTTCTAGATTTAATTATAGATTTTCCTAAAATAAAGATCCTTAGGTAATATATTTAAGGTTTTATTTAGAAATTCCTTTTCTACCTTAATTACTATTATAGGGAAGATATTTATAAATTTAGTTTTTATTATAAGTAGTTTAGATAGTCTATTAGTATTTCTATATATAGTTCTAGCCTAATAGATAATTTTTATCTTTAATTAAAATATAAATAGGTAAAGGGCCTACTTATTTAAGCGGGTAGATTAGTAACTATTTATTTTATTTTAAAGCACTAATTTTAGAGCGCTATAATCTATAATAATAGTAAAGTTATTATTATTAAAGAATTAAGGGAGTTTAATAAGTACTTAAATAAGGGCCCTCGCTTCTAATTTTATAGCCTAATATTAGGTTTCTATATCTAAGAGGTCTTTAAAGAGAAATAATATTAGCCTTTCTACTCTATCTATTCTAATCTAGTATAGAGTAACTCTATATCCCTTCTCTTTACTACTATCTATATATAATATAAACGGTCTACTAAAGTTAGGAATATTAAAGTAGAAGTATTATATAGCTTTTCCTTAAGGATTTCCTAAGCCTTATAATATTAAGGACTAGCTTATAAACCCTCTATCTTATATATAATAGAGATTTAAGTAGGTTTTAGATAGGATATATTTACTAAGAGTTATTTTTTCTTAGTATAATTTCTTCTTAGCCTCCCCTTATTTAGGCTTCTCTTAAAGCCCTTTATTTTTAACTTAATTAGGGGTCTAGTAATTACTATATAATATTCTATAATTTATAGTAATAATTATAGAAACTAAGGTTAGTCTCTAACCCCTTTAAGTTTATAGGGAAAGATATCTTTTAAATAGCTTTAACCTTTTCTTTTATTATACTAAGTCTTAACTATAATATATAATATCTAAAAGCTATTATACTAAGATATATAAAATAGTATTTTATAAGTAATAGTATAACTCTACTATTCTTAAGGAGTTTTAGAACCTAGTTAAGATATTTAATATAATCTTTTAGAGTAGTAGAGAAAATTATAATATTATTAATATATACTAGGATGAATTATTATAAGTAGGGGGATAGTAGCCTTTCTATATAATATTAGAAAAAGCTAGGAGTATTAGCTAAACCTATAGTAGAGACTTTTAGCTACTCCTATCCCTAATAGGGGCTAATAAATATTATTTTCTACTAATCTAATAGCTAGGTACCTTACTAGAAAAACCCTTTTATAAGATTAACTAAGGAAAAAATTATAGATCCCCCTAGTACCTCTAGGATAGTATCTTATTTTAGTAGTAGATATATATCTAGGTAAAGTTTAGTATTTACTTTTTATAAGTTTATAACTACCCTTAGCTTTCTATTTTTCTATACTATAAAGGCTAGAGATAAGGCGGCTAATAGAGTTCCTAATAGGACTTTCTTAATCTAATCCTATTTAACTAGCGGATCTAGAATAGAGTTTATAACCTTATAATCTTATTAGGAAAGGTTATATAAGTTTTATTTTCATCCTATAATATCTAACTTATCTTTAAAGGGTATTAGTATCTTAATACTATTATTAAATTTCTCTAGGCCGCTTTAAAAGAGAGTTTAATATTTCTTAACTACTTTTTTAACGCGCTCCTAATATTTAGGGCCTTAATAGTTTAAAATATTAGCCTCTAGGATAGTAACTTTATCTAGAAAGTTAATAATATATAATAAATCTAGTTCCTCTCTAAATTTACTAGTATAAATATCTATAAAGTAGAAGTCTACTTTAGTTAGCTTAGCTAACTCTTATAGAACGGCTAGTCTTCCTAGTAATTACCCCTAGTAGATCTTAATAGAATAATTACTAAAGTTAGTTATAAGATAAGCTTATAAATTATTACTAACTACTACTTAAACTCTAGAAGTAAATATCCCTAACTATAAGTTAACTATTAATAATAGTTTAAATAAATCGGAGTAATTTAGCGCTAGTAGGTAATATATAATTAGGATATTCTATCCTATTCCTAGATCTAGTATAGCTAGTAAGGTAGTATAGATATTTACTTTTTTATATTTTAGTATCCTTAATATTCTTAGCTTAATTAGTAATACTAGTATTACTAGGGGTTCCTAAATATCCGCTTAGATTTTTAGGATATAATCTACCTTTAAGGTAACTCTAATTAGAATAGGGGTATTATTAACTATAGCGAGATCCTAGTATTTACCCTATTAAATATTAATTATACTTATACTTATATTTATATTTATATTTTATACTCTACTATCTAGCTACTTAGAGCTAATAAGGGCGTTCTAACTTTAAGAGGAAATTATAAATTATAGGAAAAAACCTCTCTTACCTACCCTATTTACTATAACGCTTCTAGGCCTCTAAATATTATATACTATTCTTTCCTTTACGCTTTAAACTATCCTTATATTAGATCCTAATATCTATATACTCCTCTCTCTTACTAGGGCTACGCCTCTTTCTCTACTCTTAATAGGTTTATACTCCCTTAATTACCCTCTTACCCTTCCTTATATAGTTTAATTAATACTAGTAAGTACTCTTAGCCCTCCTATTAATTTACTACTACCCTAGCTACTCCTCTCTTATACTATTTAGTATTAAGGTATCCTTTTTTATTTAACCTATAATACTAGGGTACTATAACTACTAGTCTAGTAGAGGGCTTATAATACTCTTATTAAGAATTACTATATATTTTTTCTATAATATATAAGAGGGAGCTATTAGAGTTATTAAAGGGGGGTATAAATATACTTTACTACTACTATTATATTACTATTTCCTAGTACTAGGCTATATAATAATCTACTTATAAGAGAAAGTAGATTATGTTAAAATCCCGCTAGTTATACCTATAATTATAAGGTTACTACTCCTACTCCTACGCGTAGTTATAGTCCTTCTAACTAAAGGGGGTAGCCCTAGCCTATTATTTTAACTTTTCTACTTAGTATAATACCTTCTATCTCTTAACCTAGAGTCTCCTATATATAGAGCTAGTACTACTAGTAGGAACTAAGGTAGGTATTATTATATATATTAAGGGCGCGCTCGCCGCGCGTATAAAAGCTTTATATAAGGGACTTTACTATTATATAACACCTTAATTTTATTCTAACTATATTAAATTAAAGACCTCTTAGCTCTATTAATAAGTAATAGGTTTATAGCTAGTACTACGTATAAGTAGATCTTATTACTAGCTATTAACTATACTTAGTTTTATAATATCTATTCTAATAATTATATTATATAGGAGTTTTAAAACTATATAAATTTCCCTAGATATTTTAACTAGTTCCTTATTTAAGCTATATATCCTAATATCTACTCTAATATAATCCCGTAATAATAACTCTCTAGTACTAACTCCCTTATACTAAAGCCTTTTTCCTCTAGTTATAAGGTAGACCTTATAAGTGTTAAAAAAAGCTAGGTGGTAATTATTAGAAATAAGTAATACTAGAGATCTAGTATTAAAGTAAAACTTAAGGATTCTACTATCCTTACTAATATACTAGTATATTATACTAGAGAATTTCTTAAAGTCTATACTAGCTCCCGTCTACTTATTTATAAGAAAGTTAAAAGTATTAAGTTTAGCTCCTTTTAAAGATAAGCTAGTAACGTTATTATTAAGATAGAATAAATCTAAGGATATTCTAGTAGTAATGTTTAAGCTATTAATAGAGTTATTATCCTTAGATAGGCCCCGACTACTAGTTAGGAGCCCTAAGAGGCTTCCCCCTATAAATCCTCCTCTATAAGGATCTCTAAGGCTATATAAGTCTCTAGATTATATAGATTAAGACTATTATTATTATTATTATTATTATTATTATTATTATTATTATTATTATTATTATTATTATTATTATTACTACTACTATTACTATCTCCTAGGTTAATATCTATTTTATCCTCTAGTTTAACCTTTAAGGTATTTTTCTTTTTATTATTATAGTTACTATCCTAATAATTTCCACTATAATACTAGTAAGGATAAAGTAGGGACCTTTTAAGTTATTAGTTATTAGTATTTATCTTTTCTAAGGGGCGCCTTTTAATTTTTATAAGCTTAGGTTTAGACTAGAAAATTCTCTTAGCCGCTAGATTACTAAATAATTACTAGACTCTAGCTAGAGATAGTACTTAAAATACTTAAATTACTATAGGTTTCTAGCGGGGTTTATTTATATTATAAATACGCTTTACTACCGCCTTATTATTTTAGACTTATCTATTAAAATTTTCTACTATATCTCTGTCTTCCTATATTAGGGTTATAAGTATTAGGTTTAGCTTAAGGCCTTATTATAAATACCTAATAATTATATCCTTATTAGTTATACCTATATTATATAAGTAGTTAGTCTTTTAAGTTAGATATTAGCTAAGGGTAGTTAAGGGCTAGTTAAAGTAAAACTTTATCTTCTTAGCCTCCTTTATTAATCTAAATTAATTAGGTTAATATTCTTAAAGGAGTTTATCTTCCTAGATAGCTAGATTATAGTTTATTTCTTAGTAGACCCTTATAGAAAGGCTATTATCCTATATCCTAGTAAGGTACTCGTCTTAGGGGTTTTTACTAAGGTAGAGCTGAGACGAGTACTAAATTCGCTAGGATATAGGATACTATTCTAAAGTATCCCCTTTTAGGTATATTAGGAGTACCCTAAGGGCTAGACTACTACCTTCTAGTTCCGCTATATATTAGAAGTAGTAAATAAAGAAGGTAGTAGAGTATTTCTTAAGATTAAATATTATAATTTCTTAGGGTTAAAGGTTTCACTCCTTATACTCCCTTAATTAAGGTATATATTTATTAAAGTCTTTATATTAATAATAATCTAGTTAAAATTCTTATAAAAAGTTATAAGGAGGGTTTTAATATCTATATTCCTAGGGTTTATAATTATAATATCTTAAAATTAACTCTAAATAATAATTTTCCTATAATATAAACCTAGGTTCTAGACTAAGGTTCTAGTTTTAATTATAATAAAGTTTAGCTTCCTATTAGGTAACCTTTACGCGTAATTATATTAATTTATTTTACTCTATTAATAAATATTATAGCTTAGATTTTTATTAATACTAGTTAGGCTAGAATACTCTAGGCTAATCTTCTATAAAAGGTTAGTAAGGAATAAAAGTCTCTAGCTAAGCATCTTAATATAGTAGTACTAGGGTATTTTAACCCTATAAACTAGCCGTAATTAATTTAAAGCTAGGAGTAAGTAGGGACCTATTATATTATACTCTTATTAAATCTTCTTTAACTTCTTAATTAAAAGGGTCTTTTTATTCTTAATAGATTTTATTTAATATTAGACGCTAGATTTTATTAGCTTATAACTCTCTTCTTAGAGGGCGAGCTAGCTTACGCTATATAGGTAATAAGTGACGGCTAGAAGTAACCTCTTTAATTACTTATTAAGAAAGATTAAGATTACCCTATTTATTAGGCCTATTATATAGTTTATTCAGCTACTCCTAGAATATTTCTTTATTTTTAATAATAGAGTACGGGTAGCTAAGAAGTTATTACTTAGCTTCTACCTAGAAAGACTTCTTCTTAATTTCTAATAAGAGTTAGTAGATAGCCTAAGTAACCCCTATATTATATTACTAATTAGTTCTTAAAGGAATAGGGCTTTATATCCTAGGGTCCTCTTAGTTAATTATCTTATAATTACTAGTACTATAATATAGTCTTATTAATATACTATTTTTAAATACCCTATATTACCTAAATTCTTCTAGATTCCTATAGCTTCCTTAATCTACCTAGAAATATATTCTATTATACCTAGATAAGGTATAACTCGTTTCCTAGCTACTACTAAGGATTTACCCTAGGCTACCTCTATAGATTTAAGTAGGTTAACTAGATTATTAAGGCTTAAATTATTCCTCCCTAATTTAATTTAATTAGCTATCCTTACTAGGGTTATTCTAATAGATAGAATGGCCTTTAATAAATACTAGGTAGTCTTAGTACCGCGCTTAAAATCCTATAAAGTAGCTAGAAATATCTCTAGCTCTAGTTTAGACTACTAGGATTCTAGCTAGGCTAGTCTTTTAAGATCTATTATTACTTTTAAGCTATACTAAGCTAGTCTAAGACTATTCTAAGTAAGATACTTAATAAGGTGCTAATTAGGATAGTTAACTAGGTTTACTTATTTAGGTTCTATAGAGAGGAAATTATATAGGTAGAAGGTAAGAATAAGAGTATTATAATTAATTATAATAGTAGATTAAGCTAGGTTAAATACTATAGAGGGCTTTCTAGCTCTAGTTTTAGAAGAAGGGTAGGGAATAGAATAAAGATAAATAGAATTATTAAGGCTAAATAGAAATCTTTAATAAGGTAATAGAATAGAATAGAGCGGAAGCGACTTTTTCACCCCGTAATCCCCTTAAGAATAGTTAATTACTAATAAATAGACCTAATCTAAATAGATAACTTAGTGTATCTATTTAGGATCTTCTAGTATTACTACTAGCTATTATATTACTAGCTAGAGCCTATGTAAATAAGTAGGTTATAAAGGCTTACTTCTTCTATATCCTTAGACCTAAGGCTAAATACAGTATCTAGGTCGGTCGTACTTCCCTGTTATAGCTATAACAATTCCTTAATAATAGTAGTAATACTATTATAACTAAACCCGTTAGGTACTAACCTTATTATTAGGTACTATATAACCGTTTAAAGAAGAACTAACGCCCGTTAGAACTAATACTATCTTTATAGTACTAACCGATCTATTAGTCCTTCTACCTCGCCTAATAATATTAAGTCGCCCTAATCTAGCTCTTTACTAAGTCTATATTATTATTATTAAGACGTCCCCCTTATTATTAGTCCCTTACTAGCTATTTTAGTACTAACTACCGTTCTAGTACTAGCTATTATTCTAGTACTAGTCTAATAGGCTAGTATAAGACTATTTAATATCTATTTAAGCTATTTAAAGAAGCCTTCCTTAGTATTAGATATATTATACGCTAGTAAGGTTATTAGTTATTAAGGGCCTTAGTTATAAGCTACCTTATGCCTTACTTAAATAGTATCAGGATTAAAATTATTTAGTCTTCTACTATAAGACTATTTAGTATTTATTTAGACTATCTATAGAGGCCTACCTTAGCGTTAGATATATCCTATACTATTAAATTTATTAGGAATTAATAGCCTTATTAGTAAGATATCTCACGCTTTATATAAATAGTATTAGGATCTATTAGGATCCGTTAGAGGAATCCTATTATTTTACTAAGTAAAAGCGGGGGTTTCCCCGTACCTTCCCTATAGTAGGTAATATTACTGTTGATACTAATTTATAAGCTACCGTTAATACCGCTATTACTTAATACTATCGCGTATATTATTAGAACCTAGGGGATCTAGAGTTCTTTAATCCTATATATAATAATATACACCTCTTTATTAAGCGTACTAAATAGTCCTGCTTAGTAAAGGATTCATAAGTCGTTTATAATAACCTTTAACTTAGTCTACGTAGCTAGGTACTAGAGTAGTAGACTAGATATTTAGATACTATACGACGCCTTATAATATATAGTAATAGCGTGGAGTAATAGGTATAGCTACTACTAAGGAACTTCTAGTATAACTGTCCTAGTATAGATATTAAGGACCTCGTTTAAGACGTACCTACTATTATTCCTATTACCTAGACGCCTTTACTAAAGATTTTAAATACTACCCTAATATAGCTTTATTAGTTAGACTATACGATAAAGGACGTACTATCTTAGGGTCTACTAGCTATTCCTTAGGCTAATTAGATTTAGATATAAGTTAATTAGCCTCAGCCTATTTATAATAAGACTATTTAGATTTAGACGCCTTTACTAAAGACTTTAAATACTACCCTAATAAAGTCTTCTATAAGCTATATAAAGATAGTTCTATATATACTACTATAGAGCCTACTAGCTATTTCTTAGTCTATTTAAACTTAGGCCGATTAGATTTAGGCTAATTAAAAGCCTTCTATAGATAATATAATATTATTAGACTAACTATTATTACTAATAAAATCTACTATCTAGCTAAACTAGCCTTAGCCTATTTAGAATAAGGCTATTTAGATTTAGACGTCTTTACTAAAGACTTTAAATACTACCCTAATACAGCGTTCTATAGACTATATAATAGTAAATTAGACTTATCCTATTTAGACTTAGTTTATTTATATTTAGGCTAATTATATTTAGGCTGGTTAGAAGCCTTCCGTAGGCCCGCTATTTATAAGAATGTTATTAATAACTATTAATCCTATTATTAAGATATTACTAATAACTATTACTCCTATTATTAAGTATATTCTACCCGATTCAATTAAGTATATTCTACTAGATAATATCGCTAGTTATTTATAAAGAGATAGGTCTTATAGAAGGCTATAAGATAGATGATAATAAGGGCCTTAATAGCCTAATAAGACTATTAATAGAGCCTTTAGATAGTAATATAGTATATATTAGGACGTTACTAATATTATAGTAATAAGGACGTTGCTTTCTTCTTTTATTATAGGTATTATTATAGATTATTTAGACGTGTGTTATAAATTAGGTAATTACTTACTAGGTGGAGATGGAAGCCTTCTACAGGCCTAATATTAGCCTAGTAAGAGACTTCTTCTCTACTAACTAATTAATAATACATACAAATCCATAAGACTATTAGTTAGAGTACTATTCCTTAATAGAAGTATCTATAATATAGGCGTATACTTCTAGTAGGTAGGGTTTAAATAGGTAATCTATAAGGGTACTACGTAATAACGTAGCTATTAAGTACTATAAATAGTGCGTATACGTATATATATAGAACTCTCTATTCTTATTAATAGTAAGACTAATCGCTACCCTCCCCTTTAGGGGAAATTCCCTCCTCTATATACTATAGGTAAAGGGGTAGCGTAGTACTACTACGTACTATAAACGCTACGTTAATAATAGTACTATATTCCTAATTAATCCTTATAATTATCTCCCTATCTAGGCTCTTAGGCTTTAAGAGTATAAAAGGTTATAATCTATAAAAGATACTCCCTTAGTATTAAAATATACCTTTAATAAGAGCGTAATAATATAATTAGTTATAAGGCCCTTAACGCTAAGCCTTAAGGAATATATAATTTTATTAAACTATAATAATTATAGATAATACTCCTATATATAATCCTTATATTATAATATATTCTTATTATACTTCCTATTATCCTTTATTAATTTATTATAAAAGTAGTTAGAAGTCTTAGCGTTTTAAAGTAAATAGAAAGTTATCGCTATTAAGGGTTTATTAAATACTTAAGGTATACCTTCTTTATATAACTTTAATATTATTCTTTTAATTATAATATCTTAATTTTTTTATTAATTATATTAAGTCCTTTTTAATTCTTATTTATATTATTACCTCCTCCGCGCCTTATTATACCTCCTTATACTTTTAATAGTTATTTTATAAGTAATCCTTAATAATAAACTTACCCTCTATTAATTAAAGAAGACTACTACTATCCCCTCTATTTATAATAGTACTTAACCTCCTTTATTAAGCTACTTATAGCTTATCCTTATATTATCTTATATAGTATACCTTTAATATACTATATTTTAATTTAAAGAGTTATAAGTCTAATACTTTTAATTAAATCTTTACTTACTTTTTTAGTAGTATACTCTATATATACGCCTCCTCTAGCTTTATAAGATATAGTTATTATAAAGATCTTAATACTAAATATTAATAGGAGATTCCTACCTCTACTTACTACGCTTATACGCGCCTTCTTTAGTCCTTAGATATTATAACTATTTTAGACGCCGGCTTTAACCTCCCTTAACTTATTAGATTCTAGTAAACCTTTAATAGGCTTATTTAATAATAATATTACTACCTCCGCTACGCCTCTTCCGCCCCCGCTACTACTACTACTCCTACTAGGGTAGACCCCGCCGTTATTAATTAAATTATAAATACCCTTAAGGATATTTTTAATATCCTCTACTAGCGTATATATATTACTCTATCTCCCCTTTTAAAGCCTTATTAAAGTATTACTAATATAGTATAAGAGCGCCTCCCTCCTATTATAAAGGATAAAGAAGAGGATAATAAGGAGGATACTCCTATTACTATTAATAATAGGTCTAGGTCTAGTAGTACTACTATTATAATATAGTAGTCTTCTATTATAACGCCCTTAGCGCTCTAGCCGTATTAAGTATCCTCTTTTTTTTTCTTCTCTCTTTTTATTAATAGTAATAGAAATCTTCTTTCCCCCTTTATAATATAAACTTTATAACTTTAAGTAATTATACTTAAATCTTTTAAGTATATTTAATATATTAATTAAGTCCCGCTTATATAACTATTAATTATAATTATAAGACTAATCCTTCTACTTAATTAAATATTAAGGTTTATTATATAAGATCTTATAATTAAGAATAGTTTTAATTTCCTATTTATCTTTATCTTTTATAAGCTCTACTTATATAGCTCTTATAATACTCTTACTATTACTTTTATACGGCTTTATAAGTAAGACGTAAAAGATATTATAAATATAAAAGATATTAGGTAGTTATAATCTATATACTTAACTACTAATATAATTAAAGACCTTAAAAAGCCTTAGATAATATTATAATAGTTTTTTAATTACTTATACTAATCTAATATACTTTATATTTAATAAGATATAATTACTTATATTATATTATCTTTGCTTTTATTATTTATTTATATACTCTACTTATATAGCTTATACTTAATATAAGTATTACTCTAAACATTCCCTTTATTTCTAAAGTAATTTAACCCTTTCTTATACTAATAGGACTTCTCTTAATAATAGCTCTAAAAGCTTTATATCTAGCTTAGGTAAGTAGTTATAAAGTACTTTATATAGAGGTAATCTAATATTAGTATACTTTATATAATTATATATAAATTCTATTAAATAAAGTAACTCTACCTAATTATCTTATCTCTAAGTAGAATAGTATTATAGATACTACTTAAGCGTACTATTCTATCTCTCTATTTAACTATTTATTTAAGGATAGAAAGTAGTATTAAGCTTTCTTTTTATATTAATATAATAATATATAGCTACCTAGAAGCTACTTATAAATATTATCCCTTAATTACTAATAATACCTTCTAGCTAATTAAACTTTAAGAAGATTTTATAATATAATAGGTTAATAATACTAATAATATTAAATATCTTTATAATAGGTAAATACCTAGCTACCTTAGTATAATAGTTTATAACTATTAAGATTATATTATAAATACTACCCTTTTACTTACTTAGAGAGAAATATATAATAAAATCTATTATAATTTCCTAAAAAGGTCTTATAAGTATTAGTAATAGTAATAATATATTATAAATAGTATATCTACGCGGCTTTATTAATTAGTAGGTTAAGTATTCTTATATATAATTATAAATATCTTATCCTATTAATTTTTAATAGAACTTCTACTTAATAAGCTCTTATATATATTTCTATAAGTAGTAGCTAGCGTAAGGGTTATTATAATAAAGCTTTAAGATTTCTTATCTAATTACTTTATTATTAGGTATAAAAACTACGCTACCTTTATAAAGGACTTCTATCTTATTTATTAATAAAAATATATTAGCGGCCTTTTTATAGCCCTAGGACTTTAATAATTATTTTTTATTATAAATATCCTTATCTCCCTCTTAGAGATATTAGAGTATCTCTAATATTAAGTTATTATACTTATTCTATACGCGCTCTATTATTAACGTAGTTATAATATATATTCTAGGTATAGCTTAATTAATATTAAATTATCTTATAATAGGATTTAAGCTATTACCTATACTACTCTACGTCCCTAAGAGCGCGTTACTCTCCCCTATTTTTAGGGTATAAGGCTTTCTTAGCCCTATCTCTAACCTTTCGCGCTATTTATAGTTATAGGCCTTACTATCCTATAGACCTTTATAAACGCTATATATATAATACTTATTAAAAGGAATATATCTAATATTCTTTAACTTATTTTATAATATTAGTAGATAAGTATCCTCTTTATTTATTATTAGTATATAATTTAGTTACTTTAACGGGGCGTTAGCTAGGTTCTTAGTACTTATATAATAGTATATCTTAAAGTTATACGCTATAAGCTTTATTACTTAGCGTACTTATCTCCTTATTAATAATAATATTATCTAGAAATACCTTAAGTTATTATAATTAATAATTATTATAATTAGGTATAAGCTACCTTCTAAGAAGTACTTTTATACCTAGAATACCTTAACTATTATAAGTAGTTCCTAGTTATAGGTCTTATATCTAATTTCCGCTAAATATAATTTATAGGAGTAGAAAGTAACTAGATACTACTCTACCTCTACGCCTTTATTATTAATTAGGAACTTTTATAATAAAATAGTTATAATAGCTAGTATTAAAGTATTAATCTCTAGTTAGATTTCTCTTATAAGGTTAAAATATATAAGTAATAGTACCTTTTAAAAGAATTATTTTAGCTACTTAAACGCTACTCTTATAATATTACTTAATATTAACTTTCTATTTTTAATATATAGATAATTATTTTTTAGATAGTCTATTAACGCCGCGGTAATAGAGGAATAGTACTTAATAAAATAATAGTAGAAACTAGTAAACCTTAAAAAGATCTAAATATCTTTAATACTTCTAGGTTCTAGCTATTCTATTATAGTATCTACTCTACGCGGATCTATATATATACTATTATAATTAATAATAAAGCTAAGGAATTCTACTTCTATTATTATAAATTTATATTTCTTTAAGCTAATATAAAGTTTAAATTTATAAAAATATTATAGTACTACCTTTATAACTCTAATATAAGACTTTTTATCCTAGGAGTAGATAAGAATATTATCTAGATAAATAATATATATAATATTAAGTAGTCCCGCTAGGGCTTTATTAGTATATACTTAGAATAAGGTAGGTATATTAATAAGTCTAAAAGGTATAATTATATATTTAAAATAGCTATACCTTATATAGAATATAGTCTTCTATTTATTATCCTTTCTTATTTATAAGTAATAATATATATCCTTAAGATCTAACTTAATTAAATACTTAATATTAACTAATCTTATTAATATTTTATTAATTAATAGAAGTAGATAGTAATTCTTAATTATAATCTTATTAAGCGCCTTATAATTAATATATAAGTATAATATTCTATCCTTTTTTAGTATAAAAAGAATTAGTATACCTACTAAACTTATAAAATAATAAATCTACCTCTTTTTTAAAGCCTACTTAAAGTACTCCCTTAATACGCGTAATTCTTTCTCTAATAAGTTATAAAGTAAGTTAAAGGGAGGTTCTTTATTCTCCTTTATATTAATCGCGTAATTATAATATATATAGGCTAGTAGCGCACTAATATTCTTAATTAAGAAGATATCTTAGAATTTCTAAAATTCTAGAGGGAGCTTAACTTTAAATAGTAGGCTCTTATTACTTACTCCTAAGTACGCTATAATAAATTTAATACTATTAAGCTATTCCTCTAGGGTTTTAGTAGTACTAAAGTACTCCTTAATATTACTTTTTTTAATAGGGAATTACTAATTTTATATAGGCTAATCTACTTAGGGATTTTATTCCTCTAACTATAAATACTTAAGGTAGAAGTTATAATTAAGGTTTACTACTATATAAAAGGCGCCCTTATAATATTATATAATACTATTAGAATTAAAAAGTTTAAATTTTCTTATATAAGAACCTAGTAATAATATTAAGTTCCTAACTTTATTATATAAGGTATTACCGGAGCTAGGGTCTATTTTTAAATCCTACTCCTTTATTAAGCGTATATTAATATAATTAGTATAATAAATTCTCTTTATAAGCTCTTAAGCTCTACTTATATTAAAATAATAAGTCGACGTATCCGCTTCTTCTCTTATACTATAATAGTAGATATAATTATAGTACTTAAGGGTTTTTTAAATTTAAGCCTTTTTTAGCCGGCTTATTATTAGATATCTTATTAGTTATAGACTTATTAGTTATAGTACTTATAACTATTAATTTCGCGCTTTAATAATCCTTAGTTATATATCCCTTCCTTTAATAATTATAATACTTAATAGTAGAAAGGTTAGGCTTAGCCCTTTAGGGAAGGTATAATAACGCCCTAATAGCGCCCCTCCCTTTTTACTTTATATATAGGCTATTATCTCTTCGCCCTTAGAAATTTCCTCTTCCTCTTTAAGGATATTAACTCCTAGTAGGAGTATTATCCCTTTAGTCTTTATATATAAGTAACATTATATAAGGCTCTAGTTAAGTTACTAATATAATAAGAGTATCCCTTATCTCTAGGATATTAAATTATATTATAAGTTAATTATAGAGATCTTTATATAACTTATTTAGGAGATTATTATAAAGTATATACTCTATTAATAGCTTAAGTTATCTTTTTAACTTAGTAAAATAATTTATAAAGTTTATAATCTTTTAATATTCCTTTTACTTAACTTTTAAGTAGTACTTACTAATTATAAGGTATTAATTTTAAGGATCTTTTATTTAATTTATTAAGAAACTATTAAAGTATTCCTAGGACTATTTATCCTTTAATATATCTTTTATATACTTACGCTACGTAGCCTTAGGGTCTAGGGCTATATATTATAACGCGTATTAAATTTTTATAAAGTTATTAGGAAAATAGGCTATACTTATTTTAATTATATTAACTATATTATTAAACTATTCTTAATATTCTTATACTAACTTCCTATTATATATACGTAGGTCCTACGGCTTAAGAATATAAATTTTATATTAAGGACGCTTTAATTCTAATTCTTCTATTAATAATAGGTAATATTAATAACCTACTTAGGTGGTATTATTAATATATATTTCCTACTCTAACTCTTATAAATATTATTATAGATCTTATATCTAATACCTCTTAAAGACTTCTTCTTTAAGTTCTTATATCCTTTATAATAGTACTTCTTAGGTTTTAGGTAGTAGGGACTAGGTTTATACGCCTAATAGCTACCTTTAGATAGTTAGTTATAATTATAATATATTTATTATTAATTTATTAATTAATTCTTAAGACTTACTTTCTTTATAAGCTTAATCCCTTATATTTAGGCGGGTTATCTACGCTAGTTAACTAACCCTTTTACCTTATACCTATAATAACCCTTCTCTACTTATCTTACTAATAGTCGGGCTACTACCCCTAAATAGGGTAGAGTAATTAAAATATAAGGGTACTACGTAATAATATAGCTATTAAGTACTATAAATAGTATATATATATATATATATATATATATATAGAACTCTCTATTCTTATTAATAGTAAGACTAATTACTAACCTCCCCTTTAGGGGGAATTCCCTCCTCTATATACTATAGGTAAAGGGGTAGCGCAGTACTACCACGTACTATAGACGCCACGTCGATAGTAGTACCGTATTCCTAACTAGTCCTTACATAATCCCTATTAAGTAAAGGAGTAGAAGTCTTTAACTATACTAAAACTTAAGCTATTAAATTTACTAGGATAATATTGCGTTTTTTATTATATATAATATAGTAGATAATAATATTATCCTTTACTAAAATTTAAACTAGGGTAATAAGCCTATTATAGCTTTTAATAGTTAGTTTCTAGTTACCTAAGTTTAATTCTTTCTAGGCTTATAATATCTATCCTTAATAGTATTTTTTACCTTAAGGTTAATAACTAAATATATATTATAATAAAAATATATTAGAGCCTTCTAATTACCCTGCTAGCCTAGAATATATATATTAATTATTATATACTTATTAGTAGAATACCTAGTTAAATATATACCCTAGATATTTATTAGGGTACCTATTTTCTTAATACTAGTCGCTGTAGGTAAAACTTATATTAAAAATTTATAGTTAATAAGTATTATTATATATCCTATATCTAAGTAAATTACTTCCGCGTTACCTATAACTTAAAATCTAGCGTAGATAGTAGTAAAATACTATAATTAGAATAATAGGCTAGTATTAGGATATAATATAGCGTCTAAGTCTACTACTAGCTCTAGTAGGTCTTCCTATCTAAAGTTTACTTTAATAGAGATATTATCTTAGCTACTCTTACTACCCTAATATAGGGCTAGATACGCGTATAATAGGTTTCTAGAGCTAAAATCTCCCTTATACTAGCGGTAAGTTCTTAATCTTAGCGGAGGTATCTTAATAAAGTAGGAACCTACGTAGGGTATTTTAATATAAAAGTAATAGGTATTAATTATAAGACTATATACCTTACTATTTTCTTAGTCTAATAAGGATATTTCTTCCTAATAAGTAGGAGCGTCTATTAAGGCTACTACTAGGAAACTATATTCTTTTAAATAAGTAGTATACCTAAATTTACTAGAACTATATTCTACCTTAGGGAAGAAGTTACTTATTAGTTTAATTATTATAACTATTTCCGCGTATTTATAATACGTAGTAGCTTATAATATAGGTATTTAATTTATCTAGTTCTAGTATTTATAACTATAATTTTACCTAGTAGGTTATAAGGTGTATTAATATTAATTACTACCCCTCCCTTTATAAGGGTTATAGTTACCTTAGAAGTTATTATAACTACTATAACTAGCGTTATATCTACCCCTCTTAGGTTAGTATCTACCCTAATTAAGTTAGCCTTATACTTCTTAGTTAAAGAAGGTATAATTACTTACCTCTACTATTAAGGCGGTAGTTATAAGTTATTTACCTAGCGCCGGCTAAGGCGTAAAGATTTATATCTAATTAGCTATCCTATCCTATAATAGGTTCTATTACAGATATCCTATTAGTAGGTATAATAGATAGCCGTTATAATAGCTAGCTTAAAAGCCGCTTTAATAGCCCTAGTAGCCCTAATAGCTCTACTACTAATAATTATTATAAGAGTACCTAGGTATTACTAGTAGTAGGTAACTAGGCTCTAACTACCTCCTATAATTACTATTTAAGTAATAGTAGTTATTTATAACTTTTTATAAATCGCGTTTAACTTTTAACTCTTTTATAAAATCTTAGAATATAGTAGTCTTAATAAGTAGGACTACTATTAATTAGATATTAATATCTAATTAATTCTAGGCCTAGGTTAGCTAGGTGTTAATATTATCTACCCTTATAATTATAATATATAGCTAGATATTTTATAAATAGGCTTATAAGTCTCTATCTTAGTATATATTAATAATAAAGTACTTTTCCCTATTTAACTAATTAAGTACTTTAGATACTAATATTTTAAACCTTAGAGTAATTTAATTAATAAAATCTATAAATAGTATTCCTTAAAAAGCTTATTATTTAAAATTATTAATTTCTTTTAAGTACTAATTTAGGAATATACTATTACGTTGGAATATAAATAGTAGGTAAAAGATATATTCTATATATATAAGAAATCCGCCTTTATAGAAAGTACGGACGCTAGACCTATTTAGGTATCGCTCTAATGTAAATAGTATATAAATACATAGTAATTGTAATAAATACTAATAATAAAATAAAAGCCATCGCCCTAATAGTATATACTACTATTAGTTATAAATTTATTATACTTCCTAACTAATTAGACGTCTTATAAACGTCGTCCGGTAGCTAAATACATACCGCAAGTAATACTAAAAAGAAATGTGTATAATAGTAACCCTTATTCCTATTAGCTATATATTAGGTCTAGTATATAGGTAGCTAGGGTATAAAGGACCTTATTTAATAGATAATATAGGAGAGGGTAGATAAGAGGGTAACTATTACTATACTATCTTATTATAGTAGGAGGTTTTATTACGCTATTTATCTGATTTTGAATAGTTACTAGTAATTATAAGACGTATATCCCCGTTACTTATAGCGATATAAATTAGTAGAATAGTAGGACTATTAGTTACTATTAAGGTGCTTATTAGTAACGGCTTTATAGAAGGCTTCTATAAGACCTTAGTAATAATTTAGATAGGATATAGACTATTAGCCTTTATAGAAGGCTTTTATAGGATATTATTAATAATATATATTATATTATTAACATCTGAAATAATAGATAAATAGGAGTTTCCGCTATTACTAGTAGAGGGAATTAAGGGTATTTCTTCGTTAATAGTAACTCTAACCGGCTAAGTAGTCTTAGCTAGTAGGGGTGTACTAAGGACCTTATTATAGGTATATAAGGACATCGTGTTCGTAATAGGAATAGTATAGTCTTACTAATAGACTAGTAATTTAAATAAGGGTAGTATAAACGGCTGATAGTATAGATTCTCGCTATTAATATTTAATATCCTAATAAACTCATTTAGGTTAAATAGCTATAGCTCTAGTTATAGCTATATAGTTATAGGTAATAAGGGTCTTAATAAGTCGTAGAAATATTCTTCTAATAACTTATACCATTTAATAATACTATTTAGAGTATATTATAGACCGGATTTACTTAAGTAGTCTAGATTAGCGTACTAATCCTTAGTAGTCCTAAGTAAGTAGGTGTCGATATTCTTTCTTATAACATCTATATTTATACTATTAGCTTTAGAATATAGACGGTTAGTAAAGCTAAATATATTATAGTAGATATTATAATTATTCGCTTATAAATTAGGGCTAAAATAGCTAATATCTTTAAGTTAAAAGATATAATAAGCTACCTAAATCTTATTAAAGATCTTTATAACTTAGGCTATTATATTAAATATCTTAGTACGTTAAGAGTCTAAAAAGCTAGGAGCGTCGATATTATTATTAGTAAATAAGACGTAGTAGGGAGTTTATTAATATCGTTATAAAATTGTAATAGGGATTTTAGCCTATTACTTAAGCTATTTTCTCTAGAAGGAAATAAGAAGGAGCGGTAAAGGAGAATCCTAATAGTACTTAACTGTAATTATTAAGGGGTATAGTACTTCTAATAGTAATAAGGACCTTATTATCTTATTCTAGTATCTAAGAGGCCTACTATTACTAAATAGAATTATAGGAAGGCCTACTTCTCCTTCTAAGTCGATAATCCTAATACTATTAGATAATAGTAGGGTAATAAAGAAGAAGGCTCCCGTTTACTAGTCAGTTAAATAGTATTATAAAGGATATATCTAATACTCTTACAGGCTTCTATAATAGCCTAGTCGGATGAAGAATAGACTAGGGATAGTACCGAAGGCTAAATAAGGGGACCTAGTACTCTAGGAGCTAGTACTAATATAGCTAGTAGTACTTATAAAGCTAGTACTTAAGGCTAGTAAGGAGGACCTTATTAATATCTTACTAAAAGCTTATAATTAACTAATAGGCCTGCTATTATAGCTAATAGACTAGTATTACTACAGAAGGCTTTATAAGGTAGAGGACTAGTACTCTAGGAGCTAGTACTTAAGGAGCTAGTATATAATCTCGATATACTAGAATAATTAATAGTATCTAGTTATAAGGACTAGTTAGGAATATAGTACTACTATTAACGTGGCGTCTATAGTACGTAGTAGCGCTACGCTACTCCTTTACCTATAGTATATAGAGGAGGGAATTCCCCCTAAAGGAAAGGGTAGCGATTAATCTTACTATTAATAAGAATAGAGAGTTCTATATATATATATATATACCGTTTATAGTACTTAATAGCTACGTTATTACGTAGTACCCTTATATTCTAATTACTCTATCCTATTTAGGGGTAGTAGCCCGACTATTAGTAAGATAAGTAGAGAAGGGTTATTACGGGCGTAAGGTAAAAGGGTTAGTTAACTAGCGTAGATAACCCACCTAAATATAAGGGATTAAGCTTATAAAGAAAGCGAGTCTTAAGAATTAGTTAATAAATTAATAATAGATATATCGCGATTATAATTAACTATCTAGGGGTAGCTACTAGGCGTATAAACCTAGTCCCTACTACCTAAAACCTAAGAAGTACTATTATAAAGGATATAAGAACTTAAAGAAGAAGTCTCTAAGAGGTAATAGATATAAGATCTATAATAATATTTATAAGAGTTAGAGCGGGAAATATATACTAATAATACTACTTAAGCGGGTCGTTACTATTACCTATTATTAATAGAAGAATTAGAATTAAAGCGTCCTTAATATAAAACCTACGTTCTTAGGCTATAAGACCTACGTATATATAACGGGAAGTTAGTATAGGAATATTAAGAATAGTTTAATAACGTAGTTAATATAATTAAAATAAGTACAGCCTATTTTCCTAACGACTCTATAAAAATCTAATACGCGTTATAGAGGACCCCTATCTTATCTATTAATAGAGATACGTCAGCGGCCTTTTAGAGAAAGAGTTACGCGTACTAAGGGAGTACCTTAAGTAGGCTTTAGAAAAGGGGTAGATTTATTATTCTATAAGTCTAGTAGGTATACTAATTCTTTTTATACTAAAAAATGATAGAATATTATACTTATATATTAATTATAAGGCGCTTAATAAGATTATAATTAAGAATTACTATCTACTTCTATTAATTAATAAAATATTAATAAGATTAGTTAATATTAAGTATTTAATTAAGTTAGATCTTAAGGATATATATTATTACTTATAAATAAGAAAGGATAATAAATAGAAGACTATATTCTATATAAGGTATAGCTATTTTAAATATATAATTATACCTTTTAGACTTATTAATATACCTACCTTATTCTAAGTATATACTAATAAAGCCTTAGCGGGACTACTTAATATTATATATATTATTTATCTAGATAATATTCTTATCTACTCCTAGGATAAAAAGTCTTATATTAGAGCTATAAAGGTAGTATTATAATATCTTTATAATTTAAACTTTATATTAGCCTAAAGAAATATAAGTTTATAATAGTAGAAGTAGAATTCCTTAGCTTTATTATTAGCTATAACGGCGTATATATAAATCCGCGTAGAGTAGATATTATAATAGAATAGCTAGAACCTGAGAGTATTAAAGATATTTAGATCTTTTTAAAGTTTATTAATTTCTACTATTATTTTATTAAGTACTATTTATCTATAACTATAGCGTTAATAGATTATCTAAAAAACAATTATCTATATATTAAAAATAAAAAGTTAATATTAAGTAATATTATAAGAGTAGCGTTTAAATAGCTAAAGTAACTCTTTTAAAAGGCGCTATTACTTATATATTTTAACCTTATAAGAGAAATCTAACTAGAGATTAATACTTTAATTCTAGCTATTATAACTATTTTATTATAAAAGTTCCTTATTAGTATTAAAGGGGCGGAAGTAGAATAGTATCCTATTACCTTCTACTCTTATAAATTATATTTAGCGGAAACTAGATATAAGACTTATAACTAAGAACTACTTATAATTATTAAAGTATTCTAGGTATAAAGGTACTTCTTAGAAGGTAGCTTATACATAATTATAATAACTTAAGGTATTTCTAGATAATATTATTATTAATAAGGAGATAAGTATATTAGGTAATAAAGCTTATAATATATAACTTTAAAATATATTATTATATAAGTACTAAGAACCTAGCTAATACCCTATTAAGGTAATTAGACTATATACTAGTAATAAATAAAGAAGATACTTACCTACTAATATTATAAAATAAATTAAAGAATATTAGGTATATTCCTTTTAATAAGTATTATATATATAGTATTTATAAAGGTTTATAAGATAATAAGGCCTATAATTATAAATAGTATAAAAGGTTACGTCGGTAATTTCTAAAAACCTAGAGGGGTACCTAGGGCCGGCCCTAGGCCACCCCAGGCCCTAAGGGCCGTAGTTTAAGAAAGCTTGCCCTAGGGCCGCAAGGGTAGATATAAGTCCGCCTAGGGCTACCTTAAGATTAGGCTTCCGGGCACTAGGTAATAGCGTCGCGCTACCCTAAGATTAGGCTTCCGGGCGCTAGGTAATAGCGTTACGCCACCCTATAACTAGACTTCCAAGTACTAGGTAATAGCATTACGGTTCCCTGTAACTAATACTATTATATTATTATTAATACCCTGAGTTAATATAGCTACTACGCTGTCGCCCCCTATTATAGCCTACCCTAGCGTATTACCCCCGCGTAGAAATCGGCTAAATCAATTAATTCTAGGGTCGCTTTTAGGGTGGCGTTAGAGGTAGCTCTAGGGTACGCTACCTGAGTCCTCCGTTAATTATAGAATAATAAAACTTTTAAAGTTCTACTTAATAGATAGTTATATAATATAGTTTCACTTAATAAGTAGTTATATAACTTCCTAGAATTTATAAACTAGTAGATTTTAGAAATATTACTTAGTTAGTAGTCACGTGACGCTACCCTTAGAGCCCGGAGCGGCCCCGAGGCCTTACGACACGCTATAATAGGCCTGGGGCTAGCCCCTAGGGCCGGCCCCGAGCCTGCGGGTATAAGGCCTTTGCTAAGGGCCTAGGGGCGAGTTAAGATCTTACCGACGTAGAGATAGGGCTTAAAAAGCCTTATACTCTAAAAATAGGAGAGAGTAACGCGCTCTTAGGAATATAAAGTAATATAGGTAATAGCTTAAATCCTATTATAAGATAGTTTAATATTAATTAAATAATACTTAAAAGGTATATTATAACTATATTAATAATAGAGCGCGTATAGAATAAATATAATAACTTAATATTAGAGATACTCTAATATCTTTAAGAGGGAGATAAGGACCTTTATAATAAGAAATAATTATTAAAGTCTTAAGGCTATAAAAAGGCTATTAATATATCTCTATTAATAGATAAAATAGGGGTCCTTTATAAGGGTAGCGTAGTTTTTATATCTAATAATAAAGTAATTAGATAAGAAATCTTAAAGCTTTATTATAATAACCCTTATACTAGCTACTACTTATAAAAGTATATATAAGAGCTTATTAAGTAGAAGTTCTATTAGAAATTAATAGGATA
>JAABUP010000722.1_pt1 | contig 71081 bp, 104 predicted proteins | sample 5559201 | NCBI WGS metagenome assembly JAABUP01 (sample SAMN10711887, study PRJNA513373) | rock metagenome | isolation source: Antarctica rocks | place: Antarctica | reverse complement strand
CAGGTGCTACATGCCACACAGATGACAATGTGCTGTTTGATGACCACCTTTTGATGATATTTCGTGTGTGCAACGCCATTCAGAGTGTTTGGACTGACGACATGCGGTTCATTATACAAGGTGTCCCGAGTGTAGAAGGTGGTGACATGTGATGCCAGGTTGCTGCTGTGCCAGAGGCAGCGCAAAGTGCGGACAAAGCACAGCCAAATGCTGCTGCAAACCTGTTGCTGGCTCTGCTCTAGTTGTCGCTGCATGGCTATTTGTGCATCAGTCCCTTGTATCAGCTGATTGTGAGTCATGCTGACAGCTGCCTGCTGCTGATCCATCTGTTGCTGCAGGGTCCTTTTCTGTGTGACTAAGGCGTCCTCCAGCTGGGTCAAGGCCCGGTCCTTTGACTCCAGCGCAGATTCCCAGTTCTGCCGTGCTTCTTGAGAGCGTTGCTGCATTACACAGACAACATTCACAGTGCAACTGTTGCCCAGGCAGATGCACCACATGCTGTGTGCATGCCATATAATACAAATGGCAAATTCTGTATGAATGCCCTTGGTCGACTGTCTGTGCTATGAGCATTGAAGTTGCTTACCACTAGGCGCAGATGCTGGTCTTGCAGCCCTTCAAGCTGTGCCTCACGTTCTGCCAGAGCGGACCTCAACCATGCTGACTGCTGCACAGTGATGGTCAAATCAGTGATGCTGCCAAACAGGCAAGTTGTCTAGCACTGAGCCACTCTGTTTAGCACTCATTATACAAGTCAACATGGAGCAGTGTAATCTGGATCGCTAGCAAACTCATCACACTCACATCACTCTGTTGGTACAAGGGCCTCTGCTTTGCCTGATTAATGTATCCTTCCACCTGAGATCAAGCGGTATCTGCTGACTGGGATGCCAGAGTACAACAGTGCAGAACAGCTTGCAGCACTGTCGGAAATTGCAGCTCAGGTACGTACCGGCCCAGACTGAATTCTGTCTTCATAGGCATAGTCTTGTTGACTGCGAGGCTACCGAATTTGAGTACAGTAACAAGGCCTGGCGGTAAACGAGTCAACAATTCCTTCAGTGCTCACAAGCCACGCACCTAACTTGCTCAGGAGGAATGCCAAGCAGTTGTTCTGCTTGATGCAACGCTGCATCTAGATTTGGATTGTTCAAGTCCACCTCCTCGTCGCTAGTGTCGCTGTATGCCATCGCTGCTGTTTACAGTCAACGCGGTCCTAAGAGCTCATGTAATGCCAGGAAGCATCTGGACTTTCAGCCAAACAGCAAGCGATGCTCTGACATTGTTGACACATTGCGGCCATCGTACCGGTCAAGCCATAAGCAGCGAAAAGTCACTGAAAGTCAATGCAAATGCAGTGAGCAGTGAGCTTGAGCTTTGAGTTCATAGCTGAGAGCTGAGGAGACTTGACACGGCCTTCAATTGCCGGGAAGACTGGACAGGCATCACATACTCCCTTTGCTTCTCCTGCTTGTGCGCTTTCAAGGATCCTTATCTGTCAAGATGCGTGAGATTGTGCACATCCAGGCTGGTCAGTGCGGTAACCAGATAGGTCAGTGCAGTCTCCTGCTTCGAGCCTTACCTCGAGAACACCTATAAGTCTAATCCAAGCTGGCCTTGGCTGCTTTGCCGGTCAACTGGCTGGCTTATTCGCTCAGCCGCCAGCTAACATCATGCCTTGCTGCTTGCAGGAGCCAAGTTCTGGGAGGTGGTGTGTGATGAGCATGGCGTGGTAAGTGACGATCCACAGGCCACTACAGCTGTTGACTTTGGATCTTCAACTTGCCTGAACTTGGTCTTATTTGCTGCAGGATCCCACTGGTACCTACCATGGCGACTCAGACTTGCAGTTGGAGCGTGTCAACGTCTACTTTAACGAGGCTAGCGGAGGTAAGCGGTCTTTGCTTATTATGGCGGGCTGGGCATGGCAGCAAATACCGACGGTTTGACGTGCGCTGCCGACGTCATTCTGAGTCTGTCTCGTCGCGCAGGACGATATGTGCCAAGAGCCATCTTGATGGACCTTGAGCCTGGTACTATGGACTCCGTCAGGTCTGGTCCATACGGACAGGTGTTCCGTCCAGACAACTTCATCTTCGGCCAGACCGGCGCCGGTAACAACTGGGCCAAGGGTCACTACACAGAGGGCGCAGAGCTTATCGACTCTGTTCTTGATGTCGTCCGCAAGGAGGCAGAGTCTTGTGACTGCCTGCAAGGTGAGTGTACCTAGATTTTTCAAAAACTCTGAAGCTACTCTATCTAGCCTGCTTACTTAGTCACCAAGCGCTCATATCTTGCCAAAGCTCAAATGCTTTTCTCCTGCAGGTTTCCAGGTCTGTCACTCACTTGGAGGTGGAACTGGATCTGGTATGGGAACATTGCTGATTTCCAAGATACGTGAGGAATATCCAGGTGAGAGCAACTTGTGAGTCAAGTGCTTTGGTCAATCACTGTCAGAAGCCTACGTCTTGGTGACCCATTCTAGCTGGCTGCAGCTGCTGGCCAGCATTAGTTGCTCAAACTGTTGTGGTGTTGCAGATCGTATGATGATGACCTTCTCTGTGGTGCCCTCACCCAAGGTGTCTGACACTGTGGTGGAGCCCTACAATGCAACTTTGTCAGTTCACCAGCTGGTTGAGAACGCAGATGAGTGCATGATCCTTGACAATGAGGCCTTGTACGACATCTGCTTCCGTACCCTCAAGCTCACCACTCCTACCTTTGGTGATCTGAACCACCTCATCTCAGCAGTCATGTCTGGCGTCACCTGCTGTCTGCGTTTCCCTGGTCAGCTGAACGCTGACTTGCGGAAGTTGGCAGTCAACTTGATCCCCTTCCCTCGTCTTCACTTCTTCATGGTTGGATTCACCCCCCTCACATCCCGTGGCTCTCAGCAATACCGTGCTCTGTCAGTACCAGAGCTGACACAGCAGATGTGGGATGCCAAGAACATGATGTGTGCTGCTGACCCCAGACATGGTCGCTACCTGACAGCTTCTGCACTGTTCCGTGGCCGCATGTCCACCAAGGAGGTAGATGAGCAGATGCTCAATGTGCAGAACAAGAACTCTTCCTACTTCATTGAATGGATTCCCAACAACGTCAAGTCTTCAGTGTGTGACATCCCTCCTAAGGGCCTGAAGATGTCTGCCACCTTCATTGGTAAGCTTTTGACTGTACCTTCTTTTGCCATTTCCTTTCAGCAAAACATATTGCTTATGTTTAGTCAGTATTTAAGCTTTGTAAGTGTGCGTTTGATCTTGTGTGTTGAAAAACTCTATCTCTGCTGCAGCGGTCATTCTCAACAATGTATTCAACTCTGTTTGCAATAATTGCAGGTAACTCCACTGCCATCCAGGAGATGTTCAAGCGTGTATCAGAGCAGTTCACAGCCATGTTCAGGAGAAAGGCCTTCCTTCATTGGTACACTGGTAAGCACTGCGATTCACTGAACTCAAGTATTTTGGCACAACCCACTGTTTGCCCTGCTGGGTCAGCTGCTTTCTTCAAAACAGTCTCAGTTCCAGATTGCGATCTTGCATCGTTTGACTGCAGGTGAGGGTATGGATGAGATGGAGTTCACAGAGGCTGAGTCCAACATGAACGACTTGGTGTCTGAGTACCAGCAGTACCAGGACGCCTCTGCTGAGGAGGAGGGCGAGTTTGATGAGGAGGAGGAGGCTTAAGCAGCCTTCTCATTTGTGTACATTACTCCAGTTGAAACGCTAGTTGTAGTTCCAGTTTGGCGCATTGCTTGACAGTACGCAGGCTTTGATAGTGCAAAGTTAGAGGAGGAGGGTTTGACTGACGCAGAGTGCTAGGTCGCCTAAACTTAACAACTTTGAACTAGTCATTTGCCACCTTCAGTCTTTAGTCGTTCTGTTCTGACCGTTTCAAACGAATGAGCCTGTCGAAACATGATTCTAGCTCATACTCTTGTAACCTTTACAAAAGTTGCCAGTCACAATGAAACTTTACCAGACCAGTGATGCAGGCCAATCTGTACTATGACAACGGTCATGCCTTACTCACAACAAGATACACAGTTTGATACTGTGCAGCTAGATCTTGTTTCAGAAATGCGCTACTGATTATGTTGTCTGTCACATCATATCTTGTATTGATGGTCACAGTATAAGTCATCATGGCATCACCCAGAAGTACAGACAACAAAGGCTGTACTGAAAGAGTAGCCAGGCATACTGCTTATGTATTGCCTCTCAAGATTGCATCCCCTTGTCGCAATTGTCTGACAGCTTCATTCTCGACATAGCCATTGTAATTGATGCGCAGCAGGAACTGACGCAAGTACGGTGCACGCTGACTGCTTTGCAGCTTGTTGCTTTGCAAGAGAGTATACAGCATATTGGCTCGCCGCTTGAACTCTGCTGCCAAACCAGCTATCTTGTCAGGATCTGCTGCATCTGTATCACTGCTACCATCATCCCTCTGCAGGCAGCAAAAAAGGTGAGACTTCATACTTGACTGCAAGATGCAGCATCTCAGACCACTGCAAAGCATCATACACAGCAGGACAGCATACTGTACTTCTCTAGCCATGTACCGGTGTTGCTATGCAGATTGAATGCTTTGCATCAGTTCAGCTTGATGAGGCACAGGATGAACACAGCTGCTGTCTGCTCTATGACACCTTGCTAAGAAATGCAGCATTTGGCATGCAGACCTAATACCAGGTGTTGCACATGTCGACTGCATACACTTTCAGTTGGGTCGTACCTGAACAAAGCCACACAATCTTTGGCACAGGCTGAAGATGCCTTCCAGCATTTGTGATATAGCCTTCATGTCCAGGAAAGACTGAGTGACTACTGCGTCCATAAAGGTTTCATGTGCACGCTCTGCCTCACTGAAGTCTTGTGCATTGGCAATGCATTGAGACAGGACTGAGCTCTGTGCCTCTATCACATCGACCTGAAGCAAATCAGTGCATTGCTTGCACCAGTGCATAATCGATTTTGCTAGAAGAGCTGCCAAAAATCATATGTGTAAAATTTTCTTTTGCTTACAGTCCATTGAATGCTGACATGCAGGACGGTAACCATGGCAGCCAGACAGATCAAATGTTGACAGTGTGGCAGCTTGCATGCGTTGCTTAGGTCCTGGCTCAAGACATGTACCCTGAGAAGCAAGTGCTCTCTGCGTCTGCATACAGCAAAGCACAACAGCCTGACCTGAACATAGATCTGTAGATTGGCAATGATGTAAGCCATGTGATGACGCAGATGCCACAGGGGCAGGCGGCGCGTATGCAAGGGCAGATCCCGGGAACGGCCTGCCTGGCGCCGCATGACAGCCCAGCTGCTCTCTAGGTCAATCTGAATGCGCTTCAGCCGCAGCAGATACTGAAACACCACATTGTACTTGGCCATCACCTGTACATAACCACATCTACAGGTCAAACTTTCTCGAGGCAGTGCCTTGGGCACACAAGAAGGCATTTATGCCAAGCGGTCGATGCCAGCATGCACTCACAAGCAAGTTTACAAACTTGTCCTGGCAAAAAGCACATCATCAGCATCATGGGGCTGTCGAATAGCATGAAACATACAGTGTTCTCTCTCACTGTGCTTTATGAAACCTGCAGCTCAGCTATACAGCTTTTGAAGGTGCACCTGTGGGGTGAGAAGCAGATGCAGGGGCCAGTCTACATGGTACTCCAGGAAGACATCATCCCATTTGTCATGCTTGGGCACATGCAGCAGCTTCCTCTTGCCACCAGCTGCCTGCACAAGAAGTAGCCGGGTCAAAGATTGCAAAGCAGAATAGTGTGATAGTATACTTTGGGTAGTATGCTGCCATGCGTGCTACATTATTACCAGCAGGGCGCATGCCACTACCAGCATTGCGTGCACTGGTATGCATGCATGCAAAGCTGGTTTGCAAACATAACATAACAGAATTGCCCCTCAAGCTCGAGCTGCCTGCTACAGCGATGGATGTGGTATGCAAGTATGCAAGCATACTATATACACGACTGCAGACAAAACTGATGGTAATTGCACTGTATGCAGGACAGATATTGGTGAGTCCTGCTACTTTCAAAGTCAGGAGCCGCAGCATGCATGAAGTTTGGTGTATGCACAGCATCACAGCAATGTAAGCACTTGCAACAGCAGGAATTTCACTAAGAAATCTGAACATGCTGTAGATACAGCAAACTCTTTTCCGTTTTTCAGACAGTTAAGTTTCAATGCTGGCTGTGAACAATCAGTCTACCTGAGCTGCTTCAGAGGAGTCAGTGGCTTTGACATAGCGGATCTTGAGGTGCTGAAAGAAGGGGTCCTGGTCAGCAGTACTCTTCAGGGCAGACTGCTGGAAGGGAATGGTAAGATCCCCCTCTGCTGTGGCATCCCGAGGCGGCAACCTCATCAGCTCATAGCTCTGTGGCAGATACATTTTTGTCAGCAAAGTTTTACATCATTGGACCGTAACACGCTCAGAGTTGCAACAGCATTGACTGCAGTCATTGTGTCCAGGGCAATTTGCTCTTGGGAACAGGGCAGGCCTTTCACTTGCTATGGCATGCAGCGGCATTGTGCATGAAGACATGGCTGTGTAGTCAGGCTTGTTGACAATGGGCAAGACACTGATCTCGACGTGATCTGTCAGCAGCAAATATGGACAAGGTCAAACACAGCCAGAACACTGACACGTCTACAATTGGTTGATGTGCAGCAGGAAGAAGCAATGTTGGCACAACTTGTTGCTGCTCGTTTGAGCATGCAGGGATGACGGGATAACCCTAGGCGAGCTACAATCAAACTCAATTGTCATGTCTGCACTCTGTACGTGTTGTGCATTACTTTTGTCTCTGCCAAGAAACTGTGATAGAAGTCTGTGTTGTGCATCATGGTTTACCTCTGCCAAGAAGCTGTGATAGAAGTCGCCCTTGGCCAGCAGAAAATAGTTCTTGAGAGCAGCCAGATGTGCTGGCAGCTCGGCATGCACCACTACCAACTGCCATAGCTGGCCTGTCACCTGCATGTTGGCAACGCCCACTGCTGTCACTTTGCTTATCAGTGGATAACAGAGTCACTTCTTTGAGGCACACAAGACAATAGGGCATATGAACTGCAATGGTTGATGTCAGCCCATGCGCAGGGTGAGGCTACTGTAGCTTGCAACCACTTGACAATGCAAGGCTGGGTTTATGACAAGAGCACGAGCCAGCTTTCACCACCAAAAATTTTCCTATGGTCGTCCAGTAAGACATAAGCGCAAATTATCAGCAACAGACAGGACGCAAAGCATTTTGAGTGCCGGGGGAGCGGTCTGTTGGATTGCAGCAGCATGCCAGCAGTTCTGTGTCTACCACTGAACGTGAGTGGCACACCTTAGTTCTGATGACCTCAACAGTGCGCTCAAAGCCGATCTGGTCAAATACCTCCTGCTGTTGCAGCTGCCGCAGAGCCTGAGCGAAGCTGATGGCATCACTCTGAGGCAGCAGGTCATGGCTCTTTAGAGGCCCTGTAGGTCTCTGAAGTACCCTCACAGCCTTGCCCACAAACAGAATGCTCTCAGCTATGCTGACAGAGACATTGGGCGGCAGGGCCTGCATTGAAACCTTGAAACCCTTGTGCCACTCTGTTGCATTGCTGTCTCCTGTTGACTGAGGCAAAGGCTGAGAGTGTGCCTGAGGCTGAGATGGCGCTGTAGACAGGGCTGTAGTGTGCTGGTCTGGCTTCACAGTCTGCTGAATGAAGAATTCATTGTGTGTGTCCTGTAGCAGACCATGTACGATCCTGCACAAGGCTGTGTCACTGTTGAGCCATTGACAAGGCTTTTGCCATGAACACCAAGCTGTAGTGCAGACAGGAAACAACTGCAGGAGACATGATGCATGCAATGTATAGCAGGTAGGTTCCACAGCTGAGGGTTAAGAGCTGCGCAAGCGCGTGTCCTGTTTGCTATATTTAGTGTCTCACGCTAGTGCATGTTGGCTCACAGGACTAGGGTTTAGGCACACCTAGTAGGTACCTGGCAAGAACGATTGGCTGGAACGCCTGTAAATTACTACTATTATTGTTGAGCGCATATCCTGTTCGCTATACTGGCAACACAGCAGCTGTGTGTGACATTGAGGCTGCTTTTCATTCAGATGGAAGAATGGAGACTCACCAAGCTGATAGCTGCTGGAAGAGGACCTGATTGCAATGCCACAGCAGCCGCGTGAGGCACAAATGAAGCTCTGGAATGCCACACTGAGCCTGTAACATATTTTCATGATGTTGCAGCAAGATGTATTAGTAGCAGATTCAGTATGAAAGGAGAGAAATACTGAAATAGTCTTGTAGGACTTGCCTTAGTCTGCAATAGCTGCATCAATTCACTGCCATTGACGTTGTCCTGCTGTACAGAGTAAACGAGCTGGTGCACAGGCGGCAAGATCATCTGCAGGTAGGGACATAGTTAGTTCATACCAGAGACATTGCATCATGACATATTGCAATGGTAAAGGACTACAAAATCACTCCATTTGCTTTGATGGCTAGCAAGCACAAGGACACATTGCATATCTTGTCAGGTGTGGATGTGACATCGTGGAATGTCACGGTGAGCTGATCACTTTAAGCTCTTGCTGTCACGTTCAACTGCGCTGCGTAGGCAAATAGCATATGCATTCCCAGCATGCTATATCCCAATCTTGCATTGGATCCCCAGAATAACAGCTGATGCTGATCAGCCATGAGTCAACTCTGATTGCATGCTGGGTAGGCTGCATGTATGCTGTGTGTATGGGCGGCTCTGCATGATTTTGCACTGGCACTAGTAGGCACTGATATACCTGACAATCCAAGAGAAGGTGCTGCAAGCCAGCCAATGTCAGGCCAGGATGATGATACATGTGCTGCTGAATTTGCAGAATAGCAGCTCGGTATACATCCAGCAGCTCTGCATACCAGAAAGGTGCTCAATGCAACCAGAGACTTATTGGCTGATGATGCAGGGAGCCTAACATACCAGAAACTCCTGTTGCGAGAGCTCTCCGGTACAAACTGCCAGCATGCAGCCTGACATGACTCCGTTCACTCTCAACAAAGGCTGCCAGATGCTTGAAGTGGAATCCAAGCTTCAGCAATCCATTGAACGCTTCCCTGAAGTCTCACAACTTGCTGCAGGGCTCCGCCAATCTTTTGGCACAAGGCTGCAGAAACAGGCGTGGAAGATTTTACCTCTCAGAGGTTGAGACCAGACCAGGTGCGTCTGTCACAGCAAAGTTGCATCTCTCTGGAGGCGGCTGCTGGCTGGAACGTTCAGGTATGAAAAGAGCCTTCTCAACAAAGACATCCCCTGTGTGTCCAAGCAACGCTAGCAGCAACTCCGGCAACAATTTCGAGTATGGCGGGGCCTGTTGGAATTGTGTTTCTGACGTCAGCACGCTGTCTGGTGACTGCATAGACGCTCAAGGCCTGTGAGAGACCCGGCGTCACACCATAGATCAAGATCAGCCACTGTGTTAAACTGCTGTATTAACTGTTTCGATCGCTCATCAAGTGGTGTTTAAGAGAGACAGGACACGCTCATGGTTCCCGACCATGTACGTATACCCAGCCGGCGACAAGGGTCTTGCCGGGAGTACTCCACATGTACTATCGACGTGATTCTACGCAGAGGCTGCAACTCGGCTGACTATGCAGCTCAGACAACGGCATACTTGAAACCAAGATAAAAGTATCTGAGAGACCTGCGCGACAAGCTCAACATCACATAGACATAAACAAGCTGACCAGAATCGCCCCAGAGCTTGATTCCTGGTAAGGGCGGCATGCACATGGTGCAGCTGCTGTCGCAGTTGCAGCAGGCAGGCAGGCAGCGTTGACTCGCTTTGTTCCGCCGGCAGCATGACAGAGGTCCAGCCTGGACCGACCATGCACCAGAGGACTGCACCAGTTGCGAGTATCACGGAAGGTGACACGGTGATATTTGACGTGAATGGGGAGAAGCAAGCTTTTGTCACTGTCAAGACAACAGGGTAGCGTGTTGCACACTCAACCTGCTAGCGTCTGTGACAACATTTTTGAGTCTGGATGACTGGTGCGAAAAGCTGCATTGGCCAATATGAGTTTGCTTGCGTGCGTGCAGTAAGGTCAAAGTGGGCAAGCAGCAGTGCTCGTTGCAGCCAATCATTGGGCAGCCCTATGGCAGCATATACCAAGTATCTGCAGATACATCTGAGCTTGTCAGAGTCAAAAGGTGAGCAATGTCTGCCACTCCGACATTTTGCAAGGTAACGCATGCACTGCTTGTAAGTCCTAGCAAGTTGTGGCTGCCTGCAGACCAAGCACCAGCGAATGGACGTCTGTTGAAGAAGTTGACAAAGACAACAGTGAGCTTCTAGACATTGGAGCAGCCAGCCAGCAACTGTCCACAGATGACATTGCAGCTCTGCGTGCATCTGGCAAGACAGGTGCAGTTACTGCTTTCATTGCACCATGAATGAACAGCCGTGTCCCAGGCTGTTTATTTATCCGGTTCACAGGTGAGGAGATTGTGGCAGCCCTGGCAGAGGGCAGTGCTACTTTCCAAGGGAAAACACAGTTTTCTCAGGCCAAGTACAAGAAGAAAAAGCAGAGAAAGTATACTGTAAACGCTACAATCCAGCGGCCAACTGCACGAAGCATATGTGAGGTGAGCCGAATTGCTGGAAGCTTTGGAAGTGTACATTGCAAATGATGACATGTCAGCTACACAGTCTTTCTTTCACTTGATGGGTACAGACTTTGTGTAGTATCCTTCATGCCTGACAATGAGACCTGATGATCTATTCTGCAGTCCAACACATGTGTGCATGCAACTCACGTGCCTGCACTAGCTGAACATGCTGCACCAAATACAGTGTGATGATTTGCAGGCGTACTTTGGCAAATCGTCGCCCAAGATCAATCATCTGCGGGTAGACTCACTAGCAATGCTGTTATCTTTGGCAAATATTGGCTCCCATGGAAAGGTAGGAACCATCATGCATGCAAAATGTAATCATGATGAGCACCTTGCATGCAACTGCTCACCGCAACAGACTTCAGTTGAGTGACTTTTGTGTCCAAAAGGACCCACCACTCCGTCAACTGTCTGAGGCAGATGCCTGCAGGAAATGACACCTCAGAGAATGTTGTGTGGGTGCAGGTGTTAGTGCTTGAAACATGCAGCGGCTTGGTCACTGGAGCAGTTGCAGAGCGCTTGGGTGGTTTTGGTCATGTCTGTACAACATACCTGGGAGACAAGTGCCCCCCTCTAGAGGCAACACGCATGCTGAACTTCTCAGATAGCATCAAACAAAGCATGAGCACTGCACCGCTAGCTACGCTCCTTGAGTATCAAGCACAGCCATCTGCAGATGGATCTCCAGCCACCGTCAACACAGCCGGGCAAGCAGAAGAGCTCATTGAAGCTCAGGTTGACGGGCAAGCTGAGCAGCCTCATGAAGGGCAACCTGAAAGGCAGCTCAATGGGCAGCCTGAACAGCCCAGGCAACATCAGCAAAAGGCAGGCAGTCCCATAGGTTCGTCTCTGCAGCATCAGCAGGTTGCTGGCATGAACGGTGCATGCATGAGAGGCTTGCTGGATGCCAACAGCGAGCAGCCGCAACCTTCTGTTTTGACAGGATTGAGCTGTAGCTTGCAACCAGAAACAGGTAATGCGACAGATGGCTTGATGACATTGCTCCTTATGTTTGCCCCCCCTCCCCCCCCTTCCCCCCAGCCCCCATGCCTGTGTGAGCTCCTATTCTTTTGGCATGAATCAAGGCATCTGTGGCTCTGTGTCCTTCACAGTGCTTTGCATACATGGTTTTCCACATGCGATGTTCAAGCGTGACATGTCCGTGCATGCATGCACAGTTGTGCAGATTCATATGGACTACATTTGCCATTACAAAAGCTGCAAGTCTGGCAAAGAAGCTGTTGTTGATAGGTTTGGACCTGCACAGAAGCACAGGTGCTGTCATGAATTATATACCTGCCATGCTTATGCAGGTGTAGCAGAGGCTGTAATAGATAGACGGGAGCAAGTGAGACGCATGAAGGAGCAGCGCGAGGCACAATCAGCAGCAACTCAGAAGCTGCTGAAAGCGGTCTGTAAGACAGGCTTTGACTGTTGCATTGTAGCTGCTCCCAGCAATCACCCAACCGGTGTGGTGAAGAAGCTATTGCCTTTGCTAGCACCTTCAGCATCCTTTGCCATATTTTCCAACTGGCAGCAGCCTCTAGCAGAGTGTCATCTGGCATTGCAGCAATCCAAGCAGGCGCTGAACCTGACCTTGGCAGAGAGTTGGTGGCGGGAATACCAAGTGTTGCCTGCCAGGACACATCCAACCATGAGCACCTCTGGTACTGGTGGTTACATCCTGTCAGGGACTAAGATTTCAAGCTAGAATGTAGAGTGACAACAATTTTTACAGGCTGCATTGGAGGCTTGCTGCAGACCTGATCAACAGAGTCAATTGACAGCAGTGCTGTGTGCAACAGAACAGATTCCACAGAGCGAACAGCTTCTACTGACATAATGCTTGGGAGACATTGTGATGTTGAGCCTATCAGCTCCACAGCATTTTGTCACACAGCTGTGTAATATTGCAGCCCGTCATGCTGAGCCAGCCTGTACTGCAACTTACTAGGGTAGGCACATTTACAGGATTTCGATTTCGATTTCGATTCTTACCAGACCTGCATAACGATTGATATGTTCGAACGTCATTAATCCCAAAACGCGCAAATCAGTGCGACAGCAAAGCCATCAGGGCATTCATGGGCAGCTCCTGTGCCCTATGGACCAGACATTGCACAGACCTTGCTGGCTTTCAAGGGCAACCCTCCACTCAACACTATGGTACCACAAAACAGTCATTGCACATCAATAAAGTTGCTCAACGCTCAGAAACTGTGCTTAACGCTCACAGATTGAATCTTCAACAGAACAGAGAACCATTGGCAGGTTTGCTGTCATCGTCCTTGTGTTGCACAGGCAAATTTAAGCATTGTGCAGGTGCCATGAATACATTGCTGGATGCTGTATCAGGACTCACAGAGGATCTGTCAGACATGCAATCTACTTCCATGCTGGCACTGTCTGTACTTGGTGCAGGCATCATCCTCTGCATCTGCGTCATTCTGCCCTTGGCCTTGCCCTTTCCCTTTTGAGCACTGATTTGTCTCTTGTGTTGTGGAATAGCGCATGATGTAGGCCCCTCTGTGGCCAGCATCAGTGAGCGCAACAAGGCAGCTTTGCGCAAATCCATGCCAAAGCAAGAATCATTGGGTGAGACAGGGGGCTTGTCATGAGCATCCTTCAAACGTTGAGCTTGTGGGGTGTCATGAGGTGACTGCATGTGGTGGCGTCCATCATCAGACAAGCGATGCGCTTGAGCAGTGCATGTTTCTTGAGCGGGGAAATTAGGCAATTCCAGTGGAGACAGACGTTGGCGCTTTGAGGTTGGCGTGGACAGCCGGGAACTGTCATCATGCATTGCACCGCTGTATATTGATGTGTTGCTTGCTGTTTGCATGTCACTATGGTACATGGAAACTGAGGTTGCAGGGCTTGGTGGGACTGTCATGTTGAGCTTGTCGATGTCTGTAGCCATGGCCTGAACATCAGTGGAACAGATTTAGCCACAGTGCCAGCTGCCTTGCAGAAAGGGCTGTGAACAAGGGCTTGATGCAACAGGCAGTGACAGTTCGGTAAAGCCTCGCAACGTTTTGAACCGTACGTCACCTGAGACAAGTATCGCTTTTGTGACTGTAAATTATCTGTCAACACATCATCATGACCACTGGCCTTCCTTAGTTGAGCCAACTTCAGCTCAGGGCTCCTGCTGCGCTTGAGGCTGGAACTGTACAGTTTCGTGCAGTCCTCTGTTGGGGCCATTTTGTCGAGGTTCAGTGGTCACACGAAATTCTATGCTATTCAATCACGACCTTGAAGCTGCCTGCTGGTGAGGTCTCAGGACATCCGCTCGTACTACATCGCCGTGACCACCAATCCGCGACCGCTGCAACTGCCGACTGCTGCAACATTTCCGGCCTCCCGATCTTGGTGCGCTGGCTATATAGGCTTTTTGCGCGCCTTTGCATCAAGTCTTGTATGGAATCTGAATTGCTTGCAACCCATTTTGGATTTCCACGCACAGAAATGCTCAAAACTTGCGGCATGGTACTTATACTAGTGCAATCGCCGCGCTACGCGCGGCGCATGAGTGGTGCGACCAGCACGTGACAGCACGGACATATTTTTAAACCTTGCGATCTTTGCAATTTTTCCAGCCCTTGCAGTCTTCGCGAACCTTGTGAAGCCACATCATAATTGTAAGCGTTGCAAACATCGCGATGTTTGCAACCCTCGCAGTAAATGTTGTGAAGCTTGCCAGATTCGCAAGACTCGCAATTTTTGCAGTGCGCGCAGTCACTGCAAGCCCTGCAAATCTTGTGAAGCTATGTCGTATCCTTAAGCTTTGCAAAGCTTGCCATCCTTGCAAAGCTTGCAATCCTTGCAAAGCTTGCAGTCACTGCAAACTTCGCGATCTTTGCAAGACTGGCAGTTTCTGTAATTATTGCAACCCTTGCGAACCTCACACCCTTTGTAAAGCTCAAGCTCGGAATCCTTGCAAGACTCACAATCCTTGTAAGTCTAACCTTTTTGGACTCCCTGCAATCCTTGCCAATCTCATAAGAACAACATTTGCAATACGTGCAAGGCCCGCAAGCCTACCAAACCTTGTGAAGCCATCTGACCATCTTATGCCTTGCAAACTATTTTGTCCTTGTGCACCTCATATTCCTTGTACACCTCGCCTGTTCAATTGGTTTGCAGGTATGAGAAAGCTTTATTTTTGCAAACCATATAATAGCATTGTTGCATAGAATATTCGTGCAAACCATGTAAACAACTGCATTGCCATAGGGGACCCGAAGTCAAGGCAATAAACTTTACTCTCTGCCATGCCTCTGCCACCGTTTGTCATTTGTAGTATCAACTCCATGTAACCATACACAGGTCTATGCATGTTGCACATCAGGCAAGAACAGAGAGCCACGCAACAAATACTGTTCACTTTATTCAAACAACAGGATAGAATAATCACCCGTATAATCTTGCAATCTTTATCACTGCTGTAAGCCAGGCTGTGGCCTGCATGCAATGTGCTTTGCATCCTCATATCCTCACATCTACAGTCTGCTCTCACAAATTGTCAAAAGCTTCTTGAGGTCTGGACTCAGCATTCTGTCGCCATGCCTGCATTGCAGTATTGAGTTGATATGTCGTAAAACAGCAGCAATTTTGAAGCATCAAGTTGTGCAACTTGTGATCATGTGCAAGCCCACTATATGTCATTCATCTTTGTACAACTCCCACTGACAATGGGCGCTGCATAGTCCTTGCAAACTATAACATGATGTCATGTTAGCATCAAAGGCATTCTAAATCATGAGCCACAAATCATGTACCTTGATTATTCTACACTAATGTAGGAGCATCACCTATTGTCAATTGTGCTCAATCTGCAGACATGTTTTCAGTTTTCCAATGCCCTGCACTTTTTGCCATCATGCCCCTTGTACACATACTTGTAAAGGTACTTAGTGGCTTTGCTGCTGGCCACTACCTCAACGTCGTTGCAGCAGCGCCTAACTTTTTTGGTTGAGCACTCATAAGGATGCACACACAGTATGCATGCTGTAGGCTAAAGCATACAAAGCATGATCAAACATATTTATTGTAGAGATCTGCAGAAAAGATGAAGCAACATGATGTTTATGCTCATCTTGAGCGCTCACTTGTTGATTGATTCCTATGACAGTGTTCTACAATGTAATGTTATGCTTGCAGCAACAACATGGTACCATGTCAACGATTTGTAGCAATATAGAGGGTGTCAAGATCGTCTTGAAGCGCACACTAACAACACAACAAATTGTCAATCAAAAAATGCATCAGCGGCAAGTGCTCGCTTAAGTATATGTTCATGTCAAATGGTTACACACCTGATCATGTGAATGTGGGTGGTGCCTCGCTTCTGGCACTCAAAGGTGTTCAAAAAAGACGATTTTGCTTTCACCCTGCAGCATGCCATACTATTTGCACCAGCAGGAATGCAGTAATCTTAAAGGAAAGATTGTGTGTGCTTGTGCTTGAGGCGTGCACATCTTGATCAATGCCTGTCGTGTGCAGTGCAGTGCTGTAGTGCAGCCACTCCGCAACATGACACTAAAACACATAATCATGTCTGTTGCCACAGTGTGACTCGACACAAACAGCACCTTCAGATTGCTACAAATATCTGTTGATACCAGTGCATGTCTTTGGCTCTGCAAAAATGACGCACCTCACATATTATGGCAAGCCGTCAACTTGGGCTTGGCCCTAAGGTTGATTGCTTTCGTGTGCTGCAATGTTTTTAGATGTATCTGTGAACCCTGACATTGAAAAAGATGTTCTGCATGACAATGCCACTGCTTTGCAGCGCAGTCTGTCGTCCAACACAGTCGTCGGCACGACACGACAGCTATTGACCATGATTTCGATCGCAAAATCATACGTCCGTGCTACATACGCGGTGAATGTTATCGCCGTTGTGAAAGATGCAACAGTCGCCGCGAAACACGCACCTGCAAATCAGACGAAGCTTGCAATCAGGCTTACTGCGGACGACGGTAAGCAAGCTGCAAACTTACCCGGTATGGTCCCACACGTGGACCGCCTTGCGCGAACGCTTCTGTCTGTACCGCAAACCTCGTTAAGCCGAACCCAAATCAGAGGCCATACGCAAGTGGCCAGCGAATCGATAAGGGCGAAACGCAAACAGGGACAACACAGGACGTTTAATCGAATGAAAAGGGCGAGATAACCCAAAAAAAGGGCGATCTGTCAATCTGGGGATAGCGATCGATTCGAAGTTTCAGAATTTGTGACGGACGTAGCCTCTTCAGTATATGGACATCCAGAAATTGAGCATCAATGCAAACCATTATCTGATGCAGGCACTACAGCGTGATGCACCTCTTGTCCATGCTGTCCATAAGAGCCTGGAAGACCTGCCGATATTCGTATGCATTGCTGCTGCTGTATCACAATTGGGCTAAACGGCATGTACACACACGGTCCGACTCTGAAGCAGTGTAAAAGCACACAATGTTGAATCTGTGCTGCCAGTAAGACATGCATCTCAAGCCATAAGTCACATCTGCACCTGCCATCTTACATGGCCAGTTGCCTTGGCATCAACAAGGCTGAGCAGGCTCCCACTCAATATACAAATATCCAGTGCTGCCTGGGGATAAAGATCAAACAATAGCAGATATTGAGCAAGGTTCATTTGTGTCTTTTGCTCTAGCAAAACTGCAATCAGGCTGAGGCTTCACAAATTCTGCCGCTTCACAAATTCTGCTGCTGGCAACCACTACTGAAGACGAGCTGATACAAATCTGCAAACCTACTGGACAAACGAGACTGGTGAAAAGAACACACACAGCGCACCCTCCTACAAAACCCTAGTTTCCAAAACTCATAAGCGCTTCAAGTCGGCAACTCTCTGGCACCAAAGGACCCACGAGCTACAAAGCAGATGCTCAGCACAGATGCACGAACGTAACATACACGCAGATGCCAACCTGACAACGACACTCTCTGCCAAAAGATCACAAACACTAGCTACAAAGCTAGTTTGTGATGGGAGAAAAGGACCTGCTGCATTAAAATATAAGCCAGCTACAAGGCTTCTTATGGGGAACACAGTAGGCAAAACAACAAATCTTTCCCATTGCTGCAAAGGTAGAGGCAACTAGAGGCTAACAGCCATAGAAATCATGCTCAGAAACTTCCCAAGTTCAAACACATGACTGTTTGCGTGTCTTCACTGGTTGAGATCAACACGCATGCCCCTTGACATGAGCTCCTTGCCTCTCTCTGTGTTGTGCCACATCTCTGGAGCATTGAGCTGCACCTCAGGCCTGTGGCCCTGGTGCAATCCAGTCTTGCTGCTTCTGACTCGCATGTTGGGACCCACAGGGAAAGGCTCCTGCTCTCCAGCTACTTCACCATTGCTGTTGAACAGAATGGGACGGCACCGCTTATCCTCATGTAGCAGACTGCTGTTCTGAAAGTGTGTCACCAGGGAGGTCTTGCCCTACACAACAGCCCAAGGTTTAATAAATATTATTAATGATAAAAACGCTTTCCAGCTCATGATGAGCTAGGTACGTGCAGGACAAAGCCCAAGGTTTGGACATCTTCATTGGCACCTTTGTACACACACACACACACACACACACACACACACACACACACACACACACACACACATTGAAGGATGCAAACCTGTGCACCACTTGCAACACGTCTGAATGATGCCTCACATTGTTGCATTCTAATGATGGCAGCAATGCTGGCAATGAGGCAGCTTTTGGCACAGACAGCCACTGGTGTGAATGCAGCATAGGCGAACAAAGACATGCGTGAGTGGACAGCAGGTCTCACCTGAATGCGGGCGTAACTGATGTTGCAGACCTTCTCACTGTTGAACTTCTCCCACTTCTTGCGATCAAACTTCTGGATGAGGGGAATGATGTACTGTGGGCACACCATGTTGATGAAGGAGTAGCCCACATTGCACTTATTCTTGAAATCAATTGGCAGGTAGAAGAAGTCGTAGGTTCCATGGAACTTTTCATCAATGGTTGTCAGCAGCATCTTCTGCGTGTACTTATTGGGAATGTTCTTGATCATCAGCGTTGTACGCTTGTCGTCACCTAAAAAGCAGCATACAATAACTCAATTGAGAAGGAAAGCGATGCACCAGCGTTTGTGTATCTTGCCTGCAGGGGCGTCAGCAAGCTGATATGAATTGCTTGCAGCTGGCAGGCATGGAAAGCCCCCACCATGCTGAGAGTAACCAAGACAATCTATTTATAAGCAGCAATGATGCATCAGTAATGTGCCTGAGCGCTCTGTCATGGCAGTCAAGTCATGAGCATGCACTGACCTGCCAGGACCCGATCCAGGTCAAGGGAGTACAGCTTCTCTTGCTGTGCCTTGCGCTCAGCTTCTGCAATAGGATCAGCATTGCGACGGCTCAGGCGGCCACCGCTGCTGATGTCGTCACCTCTCTTCACACCACGCCCACTCAGGATCTTCCCAATTGTGCCTGGGGCCAGGCTGCCTGTGCTCTGTAACTGCAGCAAACAGCACAGAGCTAAGAGATCTGTGTCTTGCTTACTCCAGTCACTTGAATGCTATGTTGCACTTACTGGTTCGACATATGGCAGAAAGCCTGCATGTATGGCAAGATGCACACTGAAATGCATGACATGCAGCGATCCAACCTGCAAGAGTGTCTATACAAAAGTGCATGCTTTGGGATAACAGTTGACAAACAACTGACCTTCCTGAGCAGAGCTGCTTGCTGGGTGGGTCCCAGAGCAGCCAAAGCATTTTGCTGCTGCTGCTGCTGCTGCTGAAGCAGCTGAGCAGCCTGAGAGCTGTTCTGAGAGAAGCCATTGCCCTGGAGCCCCTGTAATCACATGCGTTACCCTTGTCATACCGTGACGCACACAGTAAGTACATACCAAACAGATTCACAAGGGTTGCACTTGCATCAGAGGCAAAGAAGCACCGTCACAGCAGATGCCAAACTTGATATAGCAGACCATGACAACAGCAAAAGTTGCATCAGTGATTGGGAGGGTCCAAACTCAGTAAGCAGCAGTCACTCCAGAACATGAGGGATATGAAAAGGCAGCAGCATACCTGCAGCAGGTCAAGAGCACTTTGGCTGGACAGGCCTTGCAAGCCCAGCCCCAGAGCTTGCTGCTGGGCCATCAGCGCTTGAGACTCCAGGTTGCGCTGGTACAGGTTGGTGTCGCTGCCCCTATATCTGTTCAGTAGGTTGTTGGCGCTCTGCAGCCAGGCAACACCAAACATTGGGTGCTGCTAGGCAATTGACACAATCAGCAACAGCCATGACGCATGGCTGAACACAGAGGATGGCCATAAACAACGCAGCAAGATGGCCATGAACAAGAGCAGGATGAAGCCTAGTGATTACAAGACATGGCCTGGGAATATTTACTGTGGTACATACTGGTAACAGACGAGGCCATACCTGGCTCTGTGAGAGAGACCCGTTGCTGCCCAAGCCTGTGAGGTTGCCAGTGCTCATGCTGTTGAGGGCCTGCAGATTGCCGCTGCTTGCTGCTGCCACCAGGTCTGCCTGAGAGCCAGTCAGCTGCAATACACACACAGCATAAAGGCATGAAGACCTCTTCAACATGGGCTGAAATTACTCAGAGCTGCCAGGGCATGAACATCATATGTATCAACAAGTGAAAATCACAACTCAACCTGAGCTCAACACAAAAACAATGCCGCACTACTCTTGTCTTGCCTGGCAACGCTTTAAAATGAGGTGCGATAAACAATGTAATGATGCTTCAGCTTGATATGCACTGATAACAGACAGCACATCATGCTCAATCCAGGAAAGTCAAGGAAACATCAAGATTTGACGGTGTACCTGAGCAGCCTCGTAGAGCGCAGCAAGATCTCCAGTGCTCATGCTCATGCCCCCAGGAGCGCGCCTGCCCAAGCCGTACTGCCCATCAATCCCACCCAAGCTTGACAGCTGAGCCTGATTGAGGTACTGGTGAGAGCCATGATTTGAGGACAGCTGTGGAGGGCTGTTGCCCCCCATGCTCAAGTTACCACTGCTGCCACTTGCACGCATCTGAGGCTCCTGTGCATACTGCCCTGCCAGGCTGTTGCTGCTGGCGCTCTGAGACATCCCACCAGCATTGTTCTGTAGCTGCTGCACCAGAGCTGTGTTGCGCAGGAGAGCTTCCAGGCTGTTGGGCTGCACTTGACCATTGCTGGAGTAGCCTTGTTGCAGCAGGCCCTGCTGCTGTAGGTATTCTGACATGTCGCCAGAGCCCAGGTGGTTGGCGTTCAGGCCTCTGCTGAAGTCCTGTTGCTGGCCGTTGCCATTCAAACCTGCAAGTCATACAGAAGACATGTGTTGCTGACTCAGATGAATGAAAGCCAAGGGAGAGGCCTGGCGTCAGTACTTGCACTGCTGCTGCCAATGAATATTCAGCCTGAGACATGTCAATATATAACATCAAGTCATCACTACGCTGTTCACAGATTTGCCAAGAACAGTTGGCATGTCTCAATGCTGACTTCTAAAGTTAATCAGACAATTCAAGGTGCAACACACACAACAGTGTGCAGTGTCTGCAATGGCAGAAGCAATGCAAGTGCTCAGCAATGCAAGTGCTCAGCAATGCAAGGGCTCAGCAATGCAAGGGCTCAGCCATGCAGGTGCTCACCATTGCGCTGCAGCATCAAAGATGCGAGATGCTCCTGGAAGGCAGCTCCAGTCTTATTGTCCCAGCTACGTGGGCCTTGCCACGAGTCATCAGCCTGCAGCTGGTTGCTGCTGCTATACTCGCTGTGCAGCACGTGGCTGGACTGGACATTGCGCAGCGGCTGCTGAGGAGCCTGACTGGCTGTCGTCTCACTCACCACTGGCAGAGTAGCGTGCATGCTGCTGCTCCTGCTCAAAGACTTGAAGGCAGTCGTGGCATGGCGGATGTCATAGTACTCCACCAACCAGCAGCCCTGTATCTGAGGGTCCTCACGCACATCCTTGACGTCACCGTACAGTGCAAACTGCTCAGCCAGCTGGTACGGGGTAGCTGTTGCAGCCACGTTGAAGACAGTGACAGTGCCTGCACATTTGCAGTACATCAGCATATCAGCACTCACCTGCATCTCATGCATTGGCCTACAGCAAACAGGTGGTGTTCCTGAAGGCAGGAAGCTTGGAAAGTACAGGAAGCTTGGAAAGTACAGGTACCAGGCAGCAAGATGACAGAGTTGATGCTCTCAAAGCAGCCATACAGATGAGCTGACACATTGATAAGCTTGGGCAGGCAGCAAGACATGAAGGTCTACCTTGATGCGCATCCTTATCTCCCATGTTGTCCTTGGGGGTGGAGAAGCTGATGTGCAAGTTGCCGGTGCCGACGCGTGCTCCTTGCAGGGCATGGATAGCCAGGCAGGACGCCCGCAGGTCATAGAAGGACAGCACAACAAAGCCACGAGGCTTGCAAGCTGTGTACAAAGACCTGATCTCACCATACGCCTGCACATGTTCACAACAGGGCTCAGCAGAGTCATTATGTATGCCATTGCATATGAATACCACTTGCAGCAGCAAACAATATGATATACAAGGATGGTTGACAAATGCAGGGGCTAAACTGCACATGCCAGGTGTCTGTACCACATGCAAGATGCAGCACTGAGCGAAAACTGCCACTCAGAAGGCCGCATTAAAACTGCATTCAGATGCATGCGGTGGTGCACATACCTCGAACATATGTACTAACGCCTCATCAGATACTGTAGCATCCAGACCCCTCACAAAAAGTATTCGAGAAGGTTGCTCCTCAGTAGCCCCATCTCCCGTGCGGCTCAGATTCCCAACACTACTAGAGTTTGGAAGGCCTGCTGCACTGCCTAAAGAATTGGTGGATGCATTGTTCGCCTGCTGCAAAGGATGCTGGCGCGAGTCTACTCCTAATTCACAACCACCAACAATGCTGAAAATGTCTTCATCATGCTGACGACGTGACAGGTCATGCTGCGGTGGCTGCATTATTGGCAGGTTGTTCAGGCTGTTGGTGCTGCTACTGGCAGTCATTGCGCCAGCATGTGGCAGCTGTTGCTGATTTCTACTGGCTGCTTGACTGCTAGCCTCGCTGTCACCAGATGGTCCGCCTGAAGTGGACGCGTCTCCAGAAGATCCTAGCCGCTGAGCAGACTGAGACGCATCCATCCTGTTGCCTACAAGGGAAAAAATCGCCATGACAGAGAGTAGCATGACAATGTGTATAACAAGGTGCATTTCGCATGGCACTGACGTACTGGGCATAACTGTTTACGCACCTGAAGGTGCATCATCAACATGAAGCTTGCGCCCAAAATTTGACGCCAGTACATCGTCTGGACTGTTGCTCTGAGCCTTGCCCACAGTTTTGGGAAACCCAGGGGGTGGGTCCAGATATGCTGATGGATCTGCTGGCCTCTGGGGAGTTATTTGCTGCAGGACATGGGATTTAAAGTCAGGCTCAAAACCAGACGTGCGACGAGCAGCAGCAGCAGCATAATTCCAACACATGTACTGTCAAATGCATGTACTCACACAAACCTACCGTGTTTAGCAGAGGCGGTCCCCATGTACTACTGAAGTCTGCACTGACCTCAAAGCCGGCCATCAGTAAGGAAGTCCACAATCCTGTATGGTCACTACCTGCACTGCCATCCTAGTATTGAGCTATCAGAAATTGTGCTACCTGAACAGGACTGGACTGCAGCCAAGGACAGCCAAATCTGCTGATAAGAGTGCGTGAACTCAAAAGACTTTGGACAGCGCCAGCTTCATCAAGGCTGAAGGGTGAGCGAAACGCAAGAGGATGCGTTCATGTGCCGTACAAGATACAACCTAAAAAGTGGTCTGTGAGGCACTTGCTTAATCGCGTCTAAAGTGCGCATACTGCAAAGAAAGGGTTGCAAAATAGACGTCACAACACGTACATCTTTCGACAGGCCCGGCGGCACTTCACAGGCAGCAGACGCATTAGAACCGTCGAAAGCTCCAGTATGACGGTCATAAACAGCTAGTGATTCGCACCTTGCAATAATGAAGAAAGTTTGTTCCAAGGCGGGATGCCTAGGACACAGCGTCAGAAGATGGAAAGGGCTGAAAAGGTTGAAGCCGCATCACCTGCGAACTCCTGATCTGTAGCCTCAAGCTACGCGCTCTGCACGCAGCAAACTCTGCCAAAAGTTACTGAAAGTTTCCAAAGACAAACTGCAGATGATGACGAACTGTGTGCAACCAGCAAGGCTGCAATCAAAGGTCGAGTAGGTCTCAATGGCAGGTGGGCAACATGACCGTCCATGTACATGAAGTTTAGCCAGAATTCCGCACGCTGCGTGCCGCGACTGTACGCATCGTTATCACGGGTTACGTACAGCTGTGTCAAGTTCTGTCCACGATCATGTGATCGGCAGGCATGGGGCTATCACGCAAGATCTTTAGTCATGGATAAAGCTTCTGGCGTTGTCCAGCGTGGATTGAACGTGTCCATCCGAAGCTGTCATACGCACATTCATGATGAAAACGCGCTTCGGCCTTGCATGAAAACAGCATGCCTCACTCTCTCTAATGTCAACATGATTCAAAAGCAGCAAAACAGAATACGCTGTCAAAGCCTACACAGGGCCTGTCAAAGCCTACGCAGGGCCTGTCAGACAGTGTCAGTTGTGTCGTCAAATCAGACGGTACATGTTCATTCACAAATTTGATGTTCATCAATGATGTTTAAACGGTTAGACTTGCTGAATATTACGGCCATCCATGACAGGGCTGCTTCTCGTTTGTTGTGATGTCCCAGCTGCTGATGCGTTGCGAGGACTCAGCAGATGCTGACTGTCAGATTCTAAGCTCTGCTGTGTCTTGGGAGATGACTTGCCATCTTTCTTGAACTTGAGGACAGCATCTTGAACAAGTGCCTGGGAGGCAAGAACTCAGAGTCAGCATCCACATGGCTTGAGCACTGATTCGAGCTGTTGCATGCAGGCTGTTAGTTGCTGGCTCAAAACTGACAACACATGCACGACACTCAATTCAAACTCATACACAGCCTATGCCCAGAATGCATGCATGTTTGCACACCACAAAACAGCCATCCAGGTGCAACAATAGCAGGGCACACCTGAACAAGGTTCATGCATAATGGGCACATCACCATCACAAAGTACAGCAGCGCTGTAGGGTGCCCATAAAACAGATTATCTAATAGTGCTGCCACATGGATCAGTACACCCCGGCCTAATATCACCTGCAAAGACAAATTAAGACTGTGACTGCTGCATGTTGCAGTGTTGCATACCAGTCAATCATCAAGCTTGCAATGCAGGCCAAAACAAAGTTATGTAGCTGCAGTGGAGAATTGTTACCAAGGAACCACATATGACCCGACCTATGATGACTGCCACACTGAACTCTGCTAGCTGAATGTAAAACCGTTTGAAGGAAGGAGGATCTCCTGTAGCACATCCACTCAAGCTGAAGCACAGCATTCAAAGCATATCAGCAGCTGGGGAGCAAGGCTGCTGCAAAGTCCAGCAGCAGCTCACCGTAGCTCCCACATTCTGCCAATGCTTTTTGCCAGCTCATGTCTTCAGGCCCTTGTCTAGAGGCTATCTGTTTTGCCCATTTCACAGCTGCTTTGTGAAAGATTATAGCAATGCTGACACCCAGCGTCGTGTCAAATGAAAAAGCTACAAAATACCTGCAAGTTTGCTGGGCCAAATTGCTAGCCTGGTTGGTATTTGTTGTCAGGCAACATGCTCGAGTGAGCAGGTGTGTTCAGGGAAGAGGACAAGTTGGTTTGCGCACCATGCACATGATGAAACCTCATGAGCTTGTGCCCGTGACGCCAAAACAGCAATGATCATTCCTGCATGAATTGGTATCAACTCTGATGCTAGGCATGACAACTGGAGCATTCAGTAGTCTTATTCCCATACCACAGACATGAGCAGCCGCTGATGACACCACTTGCTTGCTGACATCCATGCTCCATACCTTGTACGGTCGTTGCGGATGTTCAAGTGACCTATATGCAACCGCCTGAACTCTGTAATGCAGTCAAAGCAGTCACGCTGCATCATCGAAGCACATGCAGACCTTTTGTACACAAGGCCGCTGAAGGCAGCAATTGCCAACAAGAGCTGTGCAGAGGCTGCTGCTGGCCCAGTCAGCAGCTTGCACTGGGTTGGGGCTAGCACTGCCATCACAGCTGTAGCCCCTGCTGGACGTGATGCAGATCGATATTTTGGTTCTCCATCAACGACAAAGTTCTCAAATCCGACTTGAGACGGCAAAAATTCAGGTTGAAACACAGCGCTCGTGGCCTGAATGAAGCGTGAGGGATGTTCTTGGTCGGCTATAAACTCGCTGCGTGTATCTTTATGCTTGTGCTCTGCGTTTCGAATGCGATTTGCACCTGCAAGACCAAGACGTGTTCCCACGACCCTAGCGCTGATCCTTGCGTTTATTAGACAACGCAAGCGTTTCGATGCCTAAAACGCCCTAGGTAGGCATCGAAAGGACGTAGGGTCTCTGTATGATGTGAATGCTATGACAGTCAAGTCTTGGTCGAAGCACCTGTCTCACAACATTTGAATTCACTGAGACACTGCTGTCCATACAGTTCCCAGCGAGCGCTTTCTTGCATCTCCTACATTTGTTGATAGCTTTTGCACAGACACTGCACCCAAGGGCAAGCGATCTTGACAAAACGACATGTCTGACGAAGGTGAAGAGCAAAAGCCAAATGTGGGAGCAGGACCCGAGCACCTGAATCTTCAAGTCAAATCGCAGGTGGAGATGCTGGGCAGTCCTGCACAGCCTACTGTTGGCAAAGTTTGAATGCAAGGATGTGCAGATCGTTAGCTTGGCTTTGACGAACAACATAGAGTAATTGTGACTTTCAGGATGGCAATGTGGTTCACTTCAAAGCCAAGATTACCACGCCCTTCAGAAAACTGATGACAGCTTACTGTGACCGCCAGTCTGTTGCATCTGAGTCAGTTGTATTTCTGTTTGAGGGGGAGAGGCTGAGGGGCGAACAAACGCCACAGGAGGTGAACATCTCTGACGAGTAGCTTGCACAGGTACTGGGATGTTTGCATCAACAGAAGCTCAGGCGACATGCATGCAGGTTGGCATGGAGGATGGGGACAGCATTGATGTGGTGATTCATCAAGTTGGTGGCAGACAAGCTTGAATGGTGTCAGGATGTGGTGACTGCTCCAATTTAACGCCACTCAGAAATTGCGGCCATACAGATGATCATTGGTTCTCAATAGAGCATGGCTATGCAACTGCCTGCCAAGCTTAGAGTTCAGTTGCATCTGCTGTATCATCAGTGTTTGTTTAGACATATCTTTTGCGACTGGATGTCCAGAACAGCAATATGGTTGCACAGCTTGTATTTTTGACTATATTGAAAAAGCAGACCCACTGTCAAACACTTCTGTCTCAAGCTGTTCTGCATCCATTTCTGAGATTGCCAGCATCTCCCGTAGTTGCAACAAAATTGCAAAGTTTGGTGGCACCTCAGTATTTTGGAGATGGAGTTGATACAGTCGCAACCTCTGCAGCACAGGTCATCGTGTAACAAAGTCTGCTTCACATTTGTGCTATGACGTGAAAAAGCAAACCTACATCATTCTTATCATATTTATTTGTCAGCAAAGGGCCTCGAGCAATGCCATTCTCCTCTAAGGCATGCTTAAGTTCAACTATGGCCCTGCATGGCAAACACAGTCAGCGACTCTTGACAGCATCGTGACTGCCATGCAACAATTACAGCTGAGCAGGAGTTACTTGGCGGGGCTGGATGCATCCATGAAGCCAATAGCCTTTTGCACTGAGACCGCCTGTCTAGTCCTAGCAACAGCAGCTTTGAAGTCCTTGCTATCTTGGCGAATATCCTGAGAACCCTGCAAGACACAAGATCTGCTTTGGTGCATCCATGTCGTCACCTATCCCACCTAGCAAGACCTCTTAAGCCAATGAACTGCTTATACCTGTAGGTCTTGCAGGGAGTCAGCTTCACCGTTATTGTCACGTTTGTTGTTTGTCAACTGCTTTACCAGCAAAAATCCAGCAACGCTTGCGATCAACGCTAACCCTAGTCCCTTCTGCCACAAGGGCAAACTACAAAATGACCAGGCAACCTGTTGCACTATGTTCTGCGAATAAATTTCATGCTTGGCAAATTTTACCTGACTGGTTTCGGAGGAGGGTCTATCGACTGCCCGATGTGCAGCTCGCGCTCTTGCGCGCAACGGACCCCAGCGCGAGTGTTTGCCCAACTCAACCGATTTTTACAGTGTTGTCTGGGCAGTCGCTTGTAGCAGTGCCTGCTGAGTGACGAACAAGCATGCACAGTATTGCTAGCAACGCATGTCCTGCTTTCAATCATGGCTGAGTCTAATGGGAGTCGTTACAAGTCCTCGTCTGTCAACCAACATACCCCAGACGGGAATGCAGCGACCGCCTGGCTCAACAACTGAGCTATTCCACACCTGTCGAGAGAGCATGCCTGCCATGTCATTCGTCTTCTGTTTTCAAATGTGTAGGCCAACCCGAAACTCCTAAAACGTCTGTTCCTGACAAGACACCAGTACTACACTCCCGCTTTCTCTCTCTCCCTCTCCTGTTCTCTCTCCTGGTCCTATGGTGCGTTGTGCAAGTTCACGTATCGACGGCTTACAGCTTGCAGGAAGAGCAAGTGCTGCAATCCCTTGACTCCTCAAAGTCAAATCACCGAACAAATAACCTGTGTTGGTCTTTCTTGTTCGACACAGAGCACATCTTTCTGTGTGTCAACAAGCTGCCTATAATCTTACAGTGAAATATGCACAAAAGCCACCAGCCTGCCAGCCATGACTTGCACTATTTATGGTGTGTCTTACTGCCTGAACCACCCCGATTCTTGCAACTGGTCTCTTTGATCAGGTGCACAAGAAAGGCAGCTCCTTGGCTGGCGACCCTGATTGTACAATCTGCTGTCCTGATTGTGCCTGTGCTACTTTGGTACATACTAGGTGGGCATGCAGCAAGCGAACGGCTGTGTCACTCATATTTATGCATAAGCCAAATATAGAGTGTTTGCAGGCAGCAGGAGAGTCTCCGTGCCTGGAACACGCATCTCCCTGCACCCTTCACACAACCCATACCCAGCAGCCGCTCTGCTCTTTCTATTCCTGGGCCTAGCGTTTGCATCAGTGCAGTATTTAAACTCTGAGCAACGTCGCAAAGCTGAGCTAGAGGCAACAGCACTCACCCCTGAGTCTATTATAGGCGAAGCTGCTGTCATGCAGCAGCAGGACCAAGCATGGCCTGTTGATTATGGTCAGGGCATCCCCCAAGAGGATGCAAGCTCACTGCCTGTGGATAGAACTATGCAGCAGCCCAGGGGGGAGAACCTCCAGCGTCAAGGCACAGAGGATCTATTCAGAAGCATACGCGACTTGAAACAGAAGCTGTATGGCAGCAATGCTGATATGACCATCAAAGGGCAGCGTGACCTTGCTACCGCTGCTGCAGAAGTCGACAGGTAACAGAGTGCTGACATGAGTGTTTAGGTTCTGGCGACGTGTGCAACAAAGTCAAGGGCACAAAGCGTTGATGCAATGCTTTCTGTTGCTCCTGGCAAGACAGTGGCCAAACATTCTGTATGCAGCTTTCAGGGATCATAGAGTGTGTACTGCTGCAGGCTTTGCTCTGCCCTGGGGATCTCCACCACACAAGAGGGCTCTCGTACAGCAAGAAGTTTGCGAGAAAAGCTTGCTGCTCTGAGAGCTGAAGTGGGTTGAGACAATTGCTCACAAGTCAGTCATGGTTTTCATTCCCTTGCGCAGCCATTGTGCCATAAGCCACCACCATTGGGGCTTTGTCATTTCTGTCTAAAGCCTTGCCTTGATGTTTGCAAAAATCATTGAGAGACTGAACGTTCTGCAATCTGCTGATGTTGTGATTGGCTTGGCTCCACTTTTTGTAATCGGCCTTGAACCCCATAGCATGACAACGACTGGCTTCAGATTTCAAGTTTCTGGGTGGAGACTGCCATGTGTAAATCAGCATTACTAAATGAGCATTACAGTCCAGCAAGCTGCAGATTGTATGCCTGCATTCTGTTCAGCTTTCCTTGATAGATTGGATCTCAGATACACGTCCCCAAGGATGCACTGAGTTGCAGAGCCCGGTGAAATGCCTGGATCATAGGTAACATGTCAGATACAGCATGCATTCAAGCAAGGCTGTGTTAGGCTGCGCAATGCACTGAAATACTCAGCTTTAGAACCTGATCAGAAACTGTTGCACCAAAACTGTGCATTGAGCCCCCAATTTCGGACCTAGTGTGCATGATGCAAACAGTACCGCTGTCCATCATTGATGAAGCTATCACTATTTGGCTGGGTTTGAGCCTGGTTCCTGGTTTTTCCCTATTTCGAGCTAATGATCGCAACACAGAGACTATCTTTGAGTTTGCAAAATAGCTTCTGTGTAGAGGGCATGCACAGTCATCAGCACTGGCTAGCATGCCTGAGACACTAAACAAGCTGGGGTTATGGAGACACAACCAATCATAAAAGCATCATGACAAGTGCGGTGCATGTGCAGTGCCTGCACACCGCTTTGGCGCTTTCAGATCAAGCAGAGATACGTCTGAAGTGACTAGCATGTCTAGACTTACAAGCTGTCAGCGCATTCACTCAAATCGCTACTCACTAGGGTAGTGCCAAAAAAGTGTTGAGGGCGCCTCCTCATAAATCCTGCAAAGTGATGTATGGCACTGCAAGGTGTTCGTACTGCACTGTGACCCCTTGCAGGGCTGTTCTGAATTTATGGTGGCACGATTCTGGCAGCAAGCCACACGGGCAAATGATATACAGAGCTAGTGACAACACTGGAGATGGCCAAAATTGATTGAATAATCTGCTCAGAAGGATATAACAATGCTCTAGTTCAGCACGCAAGCTTGTTACGCTACAGTGAATGAGTTCCATGCGCCTTCTGCATCTTTCCTGGCTCCCTTAAACCACCTCTTGTCTCCAATCTGTACTTTCATGATGTATAGGTTTCCGTTGCCAACAGCTGCTGTGATCAAGTGGTGTCTGCCTCCCTCGTTTCCGTCAGCTGTAACGAACACATCAGATCAACTGCTGAAGCAGCAACTGATAAGCGAACACGCAGATGCAGCTGTACAATAAGGTTTGCACAAGCAACACGCTGTGAGCGCAACATGCAGACATCAGGAATTTCTTGAACTACTTGATGCTTTTTGGAAAACACTGAGACTGGCAAGACAGTGCAAGTCAACGTGTTCAGCCCTGGTCAGCAGACCAACAAGGGTTGTCTTACCTGTTCTGGTAAGGATCTCGTATTTGTAGTAAGGCTTGCCCTTCTTGTCATTGGCAGCTTGTACATCCAAAACAGAGGCTGAGGAAACCTTGTTCTCCTTGAAGCCTCCCTCAGATCTTGACAGACCTGCATTGATTGTACAGCATCATCGTCAGTCAGCTGAGAGGACTACTAAACGCTGCATCAACCCAGCAACAGCCCTGCAAAACACCAGTCCGCACTGCTCAGGCTTGTCTCAAGCCTGATGCAATGTACTATGCTGGCGTTAGCAGAGCGGACTGGCTGCACAACATGGCTTATGAGACGGCCAGCAATGTTCTTGCTCACCCTTCCATACATCCTCTCCTAGAAGCTTGGCATTTTCCTGCAGCCACTTGTCTGGAGAGCCAAAGTCCTCAATGGACTTGTTGCCTGTCTGTTTGCTGATGACCAGCAGGTTGTTCACTGCATCACCGTTGTCCTCGTACCTGCACCCCCACAAGTGGATGCATTGGTCCTGACCTCAGGTGTCGAAAAGTCTGGTGTTATTGATGTGTTGGTGGCAGCTAAAAAAGGGGGTTTGAATTTACCTCAACTGGATGCCACCTGCCTCGCGTTCCTTTGAGGGGTTCCACTTGGATGGCAGCAACAAAGCGTAGCCCTCACCCGCGTAAGGCACAAACCCTACGAGACCGTGCAGCTCAAGCTAGCTATAGTGATCTCGACGCGTTCCCACGTATGTTCAGCTTCAGCGAACACAGTACCTGACTTGTTTGTTGTCCTGCCGAACACATTGGCAGCGTCTCCGAAAGCGGCCTCTGATGGGCCGGTACGGGAGACAAGGGCGGCAGCTCCAGCGAGCAGACCAAGTGCAGCACGTCTGCTGACAGCCTGCGTTCACCCGGACGCAGCTCAGAAACGGCAAAGCACAGCTTTCATCCGATGGCACGCTGCTAGAATTGTGGCTGTGCTGCTGCGCCACTCACCGCATCTTGCTGCTGGGCCTTGATTACAACGGGGACACGAATAGCCTTTGCTGCAGGAGAGCTCTTCAGCTCTGCGCTCTTGCCGACAAAGGTTCCCTTTGCGCTGAGGGACTGCATTGTCATAGCCATGATAACAGTCGCGAGTTTGAGGGCAGGATCTGTCGAGAAGCAATTAGCCTGCGTTTATCTGACGTGCTCTTGCTCTGCCTACCTCATCCTCAGGCGATCTTGCCTATCAAATCCGCATAAAGTACTACCCAACAAAGTTTTAATCGAATAAATCCTGCTAGGATGAAGATCAATGGAACAGCATGCGCAGCAGCAGATCGAAAGTCACATGCAAGCATGTGCCCTGCCTGTCCTGGGCGATACCCCAAGCGTTGCAGATACCACAAGTCTGCAGACGTTGCTGGGTGTAAACCTGCACAAGCACAACAGTGCAGACCCGCCGCTCGTCTGATATCAGCTTCACACCACGCCCATAGTTGGTATGCATGCCATAAGTTTTTGAAGCTACTTACAAACCTGTTCGACCAGCGAATGGCTAGCAAGAGAGCACAGCCCAGGACCTTCGAGCACAAAGGGATATTGTACAAAGGTATCCGGGTCGGCCTGTTTCCGAGACAGCCACAACTGTCTTATTTTATTTGCTATCTCTTGGACAGATCAAAATTGCGACAACTGTGCTTGTTGGTGCAGTCGGAGACAATGTGCTGTTGCTGAATGAAGAGGACGCTGACGCACCATTCGTATGTGCTTCAATTCCCTTCTTTCCCTCAGAAGGTCACTGCCGCTGGACAGGCCATTTTCAAAATGGTGAAATGCCTGTGCAGATTTGCAAGATAGAGAAGGTCGTAGTCAAGGGCAAGGATGCTGCCATGCAAGTGAAATGGTTTTACCGGCCAGAGGAGACATGCAGTGGTCGCAGGGTGAATGCTGACATTCAGAAATTGGTGGCATAAACTACTTGTTACTCCTTGCAAGGGGTTCTGATTCGGATAATGACTGTTTGTGCATGCGAAAAGCATTGTATGCATAGTTTATATATGCTAGCTGACCAAGATATTTCTGTTACAGGCCTTCCATAGCGCTCAGGAGGTGATGGCCTCTGATCATGTTGAGATCCATCTTCAGCCAGCTGCAAGCATTGTCAGCAAGTGTAAAATTCACACACTGGAGCAGTATATGGTGATTTTGAAAAGTTTTAGATCATGTCCAACACATATGAGCTTTTATAAACAGTACCTGGAACCCTGCAGGAACTTCAGAACAAAACGCCCAAGGACTTTTACTCCAGATTCACTTACCTGGTCAGTCCACAATGCTTGCCTGCACCCTCGCTTCACACACCTCAAACTGTGCCAACATGAGTGCTGCTTTGTAAAGACACCGTACTGTCACAGCTGCTGATTCAGTTGTATGGCTGAGCGCAGGCAGGGTCTGAAACCTTCCAGCCTGATCAGATAGCAGTGTAAGCAGTCGTGCTTTGTTCAGTATCTGACTTGTTTCTTTTGCTGACATCAGCTGTAAAGTGACTCCTTGTTGAATGTCACAGGTACTGTAAGTGTCAGATGCCATTCAATCCTGACAAGCACATGGTTGAATGTCCAAGCTGTCAGTCCTGGTACGAGCTGCCATCGACTGTGCTTGTCCAATGTTTGCACATGAGTTTCTGATGGTGTGCATATACGTATGCTGCTGTTCATTCAGCATATCTTGGTTGGAGGCACATCATCTCATATGCTTTCTACTCACATTGAAGGTGGTGGCGCCAGCACAAGCCATGCCATGCCACTGTGACACAAGCAATCCATGATTGACTCGCGCCTCAGTGGCAAAATTTATGCAATGTTCTGCAGGTTCCATCCTGAGTGCTTAGGTTATGAGAAGAATGAGTTCAGACGAAAGTTTTACAGTGGTCCTGACAGCAAGTTTGTGTGTGAAGAATGCCAGCAGCGTCAGTCCACATCTTCCCCTCTTGCTGATGGTGATGAAGATCATGAAACAAGCGAAACAATCAGATTTTGATGCTGTCTGTCTTATTGCATGCAGTCCCCTGACCCAATGTTACTTTTGACGTAATCTGCTTTGTGCCTTTCTGTTCTGTGCAGAGGGTCCCATTTGAACTGAGAAGACCTCTAGATCTGGCCCAACAGTACTTGCATAGAACTATGGTGCGTCCTGTGAAATGGTGCTGCATCGCTGCTGTTCCTTCCTGGTTCTCACTTGACTCGTGGATTATTTTAGCCATACATCGAATTTTCCTCTGCGGCTTTCTGACCTGAGCAAGTTTTGCAATGACATCACAGCACTCAGTCCTGCTCTCAGGTACCTGATACCAGTACTGACATCATCTGAAAGCTGAAACTTGGCATGTCAGCCAGCTCTTCTTGACATCTGAACTGCTTGCATGATGAGTATACACAGATGGATAACGAGGGGAAACTCTAGGGCCTGTTTGGATACATGATCACTTGGGCATCAGTCAACAAAGTTGCTGTAGCTGTGATGATGCAAGAATTATTTGCATGTGTACATGTTGCAAATATAAACAGCATAATAAACAATCAAAATCAACCCTGGGACACCAGGCAGGGAACAGCGTTGATACAAAGAAGAAGAGCAGTTCATTGCAAGAACAGAAAGATTCATTTCCAGCTCCAAACCTGCCTATGGACACGATTGCGACCTTGTCGACTCAGGCATCTATCTATTATCTAGGCACAGGCCTACTGTCGCTATGCATCAGCCTCATATGAAACTTGAAACCATGGATGCTGTAATGCAGCGTCTGCTGTTGGTCTCTTGGAAGGGTCTACAGACAACAAATGGGCTACAAAGTCTACAAAGCCTTCATCAGCTGCCGCCAGACGGTGACGTAGTGATGTATGCTTGGGCGTCAGAAACTCATATCGACCCTGCAAAGCACCACAGCTCCCTGCTACCTGATTTAGTGCCAATCCTCACATGCATATACTGATACTGCATTTGACAGCCAATACAGCAAGCAGGCTTAAATGCATCCTTGCTGTTTGTCATTACTCTTGGCATGCATGTATCATGATGTGCGTGCACGAAAAGCATCGTACCGTTCTTTGGGAGCGCTCATATATGACACCTTGCCTTGTGTAAAAGCGATGGGAAAAGCGTCCCTTTCTGACCATGTGCTGAGGTAGCGGACCTAGAATGCCCTCTAGCCGCGCCAGTAGTGTAGCCAGGGAGTCATTCTGCAGCAGACATGCCAACTTGATGCAAGCATCTTCCTATCCATGTTGCTTTTGGTTGAAGGCCTCAAAGATTTGAGGTGTTGGAACAAAAGCATCCAGCGCATGACAGCAAACATCAGACAACGCTGCTGTTCTCTGGTGACTGCAAAGCAAGCAGCTTAAATGTCCATAAAACAGGTTTTCTCCAGCAGCTTGAGCAGACAGGTGGACCAATGTCATGCATGTTTGCATGCTGAGCCCTTCGGCTGGTACAGATGACTGGCAGCCCACAATCAGGCTATAGCTGCCTTTGGTACCTGGAACAGTACACTTCCAGTGAGCAGCTCAGCCAGGATGCAGCCAAAGGACCAGATGTCAATCTTTTGGTCATAAGGCAAGCCCAGGATGACTTCAGGCGCTCTGTAGCTGCGTGACTGTACATATGAACTCAGGTGATCACTGATGAAGCAGGATGATCCAAGGTCAATGACCTTGACTTCACACCTGCGCCATGTGATGTGAGGTGTCAGTTCCAGCTTGTCCAACAAGTGCTGAGGCATTCCAAGGCAGGGCAGGGCAGGCAGCAGCAGCAGAGGGCAGGCAGAAGCACAGATTTGCAACTGCATGACCTCAACCAGCCTCTTGCGCAGAGCATGTACAAGCAATGAACCTCATGCAGTGTGCACCATTGACACGCTGCATCATCAACAGTGTCAAAAGGGTCTCAATGAATCAATGAATCAATCAATTTGTGTATAGGCTTCAGGACTACACTGGAACAGCTAAAATTGGGGTAACCTGCTGTAGCTCTTGACAAGGATGTTCTCAGGCTTCAGATCTGAATGTATCAAGTCCAAAGAATGCAGAAAGGCGATGCTCCGCAGAACCTGCACCGCACCACAGTTCCTTGGTTCTGCACATGTGGTGCCGGTAATCAGGCTGATTGTGCGCAGTGGGTACTAGCAGCATGTGTTTTGCCAGCCAGATGTATAGACGCAATGTAGCACTTCATTGCCTGTGTGATGGCAAACAGGTATGCATATTGGGCAGTGGTTGTGCCGGCAACACACTGTGCCGGCAACACACCTGATGAGCAATGCGCTGCAAGTGAGGCAGCGTGAAGTATGGCTCGTCACCGTTCTCCCGGTTGTACTTCTGGAATTCATACAGGTTTGCTCGTAGCAGCTCGCACACAAGGAACAGATGCTCCTGCAGGCAGCTTGTGTGTTTTAACATTGCAATATCCCTGCTTTCTTATTCTTTCTTTTGTCAAGTTTGCACTTACAACCAGCTGTTGACCAGAAACCAACTGCCCTGCACTTGCGACAAATCAGTCGACTGTGCTTGATGTGTTGACTGCCACAGCTTGTCAGGGTTTGCAGCAAAGCAAAAGTGCATCTGGTGTAGCACTGCTGTGACTGTCACTGGCTTGAAGTGTCTTTGTGCATGTCATGACAGTGGAGACTCTCACCTTGTAGTAGAAATAGTCAAACAGCCGGAGCATGCCATGTTCATCTTCAGGGTCAGCTTCATTGATGTACTTCAGCAGCTTGATTTCATCCAAACTTTGATCAAAGTAGTCCTTGCTGTTCTGCACCAAACACAGTGGCTACTTCAGCAGCCATTATGGTATCATGACCAAATCAGCAGCAGAAAGACAGACACACACAAGACATCATATACAGCAGAATTACTAGTTTTTCATTCTGACACAGCAGAGACGCCATGTTGTTCATTGCTGAGGTCAGCTGAGATCAGGCCATGCAACATGCCAATGTTGGTGAGATTGCAAGCAGGCTATTCAACCTGCAAAGGCTTGTAACAGTGCGTAAGTAGCAGCATACTGCAAGGAGCGTGCGTGTGCACTTGTGCATACAGATGAGCCTTTGTTGAATGCAGTCTTACCTTGATGATCTTGAGACACACCAGCATGCCAGTCTTGGTATCCAGAGCTTGCACAGCCTTGCTGAAAGCTGCAGAACCCAAGAAGTCCATCACCTGCAACAGCAGCATCTGATTGCTCATAAATGTCACTTGAGAGACAAGCTTTCAGCACAACACACTATGCTATATATCTTGCTGATTTTGAGGCTTTGAGGCAAAGCTAGTCATCAATGCCACGCGGCATCGTATTGAAAATGGTGCTGCTCTCGTCATAAAGATGTCCGCCTAATCACCAGCTAGCGAAGGTATGTCATGAACTGCCAGTCATATTTGGTCAAGAGTGTTTCAGGTCAACAGTCATTGCTTGACATATCAGCACTGTGCCCATGACAGCTTGTCTGTGCTGGCAATCATGCTGCAGTATGTTCTTGCTCTCAATTGGCAATCATGCAGTTTGCTCTCGCTCTTAACTGACCTGGTAGCGGCCTGCCACAAGATCATTGACTCTGATGGGGAAGTCTTTGGTCTCCTCAAAGCCTGTTCGGCGCCGCCGGTGTATCACCTTCAGGCTCAGCAGCTCATACTTGCGGTCCACATAGTCCGGGTCATAGTCAAATGTGACTGCGCTGGACTCCATGTCTGCTTGACTGGCAAATGCTTCAGCTGCAGCACAGGGCCATAAACACTTAGCATGACAGATAGTGCATGTGGGCTGTTGTTTCAAACCCCAGCAGTTCATGCATATGATACTGCAATCAGGCAGCACATATGTCAGCCTAGGAGGACGATGGTATACAGTGTGAATGCCAATGGAGTAAGGTATGCTCATTTGAGCTCTGCAACAGCCACAAGCATGGGCTGCAGCCATGCAAACAGTCACTCAGGCTGCACAGTTGCACGCAGCTGAAGGCATGAAGCAGCAGAAGCACAAGGGCTCACACTCAGGACTCTTTTGCCCGGAGAAGCCGGGAGGCTGAGGGGAGGATGGCACTACATCAGGCTCAGGAGCATCATCAGATGGAAACGGCACCTCCAAATCGGGAATCACCTCCAACCCTGCAAGGCAGCCATGCACCCTGTGTATAGTTTCTTGTGAAGCTTGGTGGATAGTTCCTCAGCTGACGCATGAGGGTAAGCTGGTATGGTCATCGGGGGGATAGCTGCATGCTATAGGTACAGGAAGCGGCAGCAGTGCAGGAGAAACGAGAAGAGGGGCCTGCTTGCTTGGCAATGCCAGATGGTGATTACCTGCTTTGATCTCAATCAAGTGCTCATTCACCATAGGATAAGACATAGGCAGCTGATGATGTTAGCAAAGCTGTGAAAAGTGAAGTTGACTTTGCATGTTCCCTTCAACAAGCTATCGCCTTGCACTGGGGACTAGTGGTCTGACCAGAGGAAAAATTGCTGCCTACTAAGCCCAGGTGGGTCCTAAACGTGTCACATGACAAAAGGGGCGGGCCTGGCAGCGTCTGAACAAAGGTGCTGTCTCAAATTGTCTAGACACCCTGCTAGTGAAGTTTTGACCTTGGCATCTGGCTTCTCTGGCTGTCTGTGTCACTGGCTACTTGTGCATGCTGCATGATCCTGAGAAAGAGAAAAGAAAAGAAAAGACTACACCTTTTGGCGTCAACTTAATGAGAAGCCAAGCATTACACCGGGCTGCCCAGTGATTAAGAGGTATCAACTGCATGGTCTTTACCTGGTGGGCATGGCACAGGCTCACTGCCATCATCGCTGGGTCTCAAATGATGAGGAACGCCAGGAGGCAGGGCAGGAGGCTGCTCCAGGGCCTGCCCCTGTGCATGCTGACCAGATCTGCCGGGTACGGGCATAGGCTCAGAGATTGCCCCAGACAGATCCAAGGGGACAGGGCGATCACTGGCTGGGGACACTCCACTGCTGGCTATCTCTGCCGCATTCTCCTGCTCTAGGTCTTGGATGACGTCTATCAGTGAGCGGTGCCGCCGCCTTTCCGAGCCTGCAGTGCAACATTTTCATTTCATTTAATAACTGACAGTCTGGGGTGTGTCAACATCAAGTCTGGCTTCATCCAGTCATGAAAGACCTGTGCATGTTGCCAGAGCACCCATTCTTCAGGAAACCGGGCACTAAGAACTAATGAACTCTCAGCTGAGAATACAATGAACAAATTACTGCCACAAGTTTGAAGGTCAACTTCAGACACTAGCTCAGAAGCTGATTGTGAGTGCATGTACTTGTGGACCAATGACTCATGACAGGCATACAGTCAGATTACATGAGGAAGCTACCTGCAGTCAGCTGTTGGGGTGAGATATCACTTCGAGATGTGCCAGCTGGGGAGGGGTGACTATCACGGCCGTCAGTAGTGTACTCAGATTCCTGCATTAGCAGAGATGCTGCTGTGGATCAGAACGGCGCCAGATCAACGTGGAGTATGTCTGCTGCTGGCATTGCTTCAGGAGCGCAGTAAGACGCGTGTTGTTTCCACATCAGCCGCTGTGTGCCTGACTGGCGATGCATGCAGCGCAGTGGTCATGACACAGACGGTTCTGCATTGTCGCATGCAGACTGAATGGTGAGGTAGGCCTCACCCCATGAGACACACCACTGGAAGCTCTGCCAAAGCCGTGACCAAAGACAGGGCCAGCTGGAACTGGCTCAGATGGTGGCGTCACAGGAAAGCTGAAGTTTTCGCTGTCGCCATCACCCAGTGAGCTCTGAGCCTTTGTTGGCGTGTTGAGGGGATGACTGCACAGCAACATGCTCCAGTGAGAAGCTCCTCTATCGAGCATGTGTTTTGGCAAGCATGTTTGTGGGCATGTGTGCATGATTGAATTACCCACGTGAACAGATGTGTGGGTCCACATAATGCAAGTTGTCATGCCTTTCAGCAAAGACAAGGCAGAGTCTGTCTGTGTAAGTGCAGAACCCTCTGCTAGAGAAGTAGGGGAAATACTGCTAGAGAAGTAGGGAGCAGAACATGACAGGAGTGCCCCGCAAGTCATCTGCCAATTGAGTCCACATGATGTCATTGTTTTACCTGATGCCCACATTACCGCTGTGTATCATTGGCAGGTCTGTGTCAGCTTGTGACCCCTCTTCATCATCATCATCAGGTTCCTCTATTGAATCACCCACATCTGTAGGTCTGGGAGTTGAGCGAGGTTGATGCCGAGTGAAAGCATCTGACACCTTCTCAAGCACCCCATCCAGCAGGTATCGAATGCCTGATGTCTGATGCGAAATACTAGGCTGGCTTAGCTCTTCATTACTTGCCTCTGCATGGCCGTCACTAGCAGACAATGAAGCACTCAGGTGTGCTTCGTCAGCAACATCTGTTCTGGATTTGTCTGTGCCTGTGAAGCTAGCAGAGGACGCTGACGATTGCTCTGTGCGGCTTGTGTCCTGGTTGGATGCTGCAGCAGTGTTGGCTTCAGCAGTGCCCAGAATGGTTGGATCTGGCCGCAGTGTGAGGTTGAATGGCTGAGACATATGGATACTGCTGCTGTCTGGATGGTGGCTGGTGCTATGAGATTGCGCTGATGGAGCCTCTGAGTCATACACTGATGTGCCAGGAGGCTCGGCCATGTAGCTAGATGCTTGGTCACTGCTGCTGCCTGGGTGGACAGCTGGAGATGGGGACTGAAAAGACAAAGGCCCTCGGTGACTGCCTTCATCGTCACTCAAGTCAAGTTCTCTCGAGATGAATGCCTCCTGACCTCTGATGTCTTGGCGACTGTACCCAGGATCCTCATCATCAGAATACTCGTCACTGTCTGATTCGTGGGTCTTCTCATCATGCTGCTGCTGGTCTACAAACAAGAAGTTGCTGGTATGGCATTGCAGGAAATGTGGACGGTGTATCACATTTGATAATGTCGAGACTAGCACACCTGTTGAAGCTGGTGGTTGTTGGCTGGCACCGTCGGAGGACTGTTGAATCTGTCTGCGAGCAGGTGCACTCTGTATCACTTCCAGAGTTTGTTGCCAGTCTCCAGCACTGCATGTCAACAGCTTCCCTGAGGTGCAATTTTCTACTCCAGCAGAGGCAATGCATGCTTTGTACGAACCCACCTGCTGGACTGTTCAGCCAAATCTCCCGAGGCAAAGTCCGCATGTGAGTCCTCCGGGGTAGCAGTGACTTCAGAACGACCGCTTGGAGAAGCGCCCGTACCCTGCAGCGCGTCTTCGCCCTCCGGATATCGGTTCTCGATTTCCCGCAGAAGAGCTTCCTCTGCTGCGTAAAATCCCTCGGTGTGCAGAAAGTGAACGATGTAATCCAGCGTTGACAATGTGTCATGTGTGTCTGTCAGTCCAAGATCCTGTGAGGGCGAACTTTCCATAGTCGAGACCTGTCGTGGAGCACCACAATAATAAGGTGATCACTTGCTACATCGCACACAGACGGCACATAGCACTTGCAGCGATGGCTCGTTGACGCAATCTTGCTGCCGATGCAGCAGGACGATGACGTGTGTCGTCATCAGCGCGGCAGGCAAGGCATGCTGAGTGCCTGGAATGTTTCAACTTTGGCTCGACCGCTCAACTGCTTGTTCAAGCGATGCTCTTCTTCCAAATGCCCCTGTTGGCGTTTCTTTCCAACTGTGGCTGGGGCCAGGGCGCATGGCAGCTTACCGGATTGCTTGCAAACGCAATAAAGCTGTGCAAGACAAACAGATGTACTCTGGCATTAAGTCAGATCCTGCCGCAGAGGTTCATTCGTTGTTAAATTTGCAGAATCATGTGCTTGAACGGATTTTTGTACGCCTTCATTTGACCGATTTGGCTCGTTGCTGTCAAGTAAGCAAGAGTTTGCAATCGCTTGTGCAACAAGAGGGCGTATGGCAATCTCTGTGTGCGGATGCGTTCCCGAACTTGAGCACAGCTGAGTTGAGCAAGTGGATTAATCCAACCCCCCTTTCAGAAAGCCAACACCCGTTTCAATCTCCGCAGCAAACAACACAGCCGCTTTCGCAAATCTCCAAAGGTCCACAGACGTACAGGTCTGTAGTGGGTTGCTCATTTTTGAAAAAGTCTTATTCTTGGTTGCTTAGCCACCGTCAGCTGCACATTTTTGCTCATGCAGGCAATTGTACCCTGTGCTAAAGCAGCTGCATACATTGATTGGCATATGGCGGCATGACACAAGATCAGACAAGCACAGACCAGCGCTGTACATCTTTGACTGGGGCTATCGGTGTGTGGAAGGCAGAAAACTGTCCTATGATATGCCCGGACAGGAGCCATTTGCAGAGCCATTCCAGCAAGTGGGTCCAGGCCTCAATGCGTCAGTGCAGCATGTGGACAGCATGCACTGTCTGTTGACCGTACAGACATGCACTCCAAGGTCTCCCATCACAAGGGCAGTTCAAGCTGCAACAGCTGTTGCAGTGGGTGGCATTCCTATTCCCAAGCGGGTAAGCAATTTGGCTGATGCATAATGTAGCTTGAAGCAATTGAGCTGGCTGTTGCAAGGATGCAGCTTATGCCATGTGCAATGACACTTGACTGAGCACACCCAGGTTAGGTTTGTTCAGTCACGTGTCATTATAAACAGTAACGGATCCCTTGGTGTCTTGTGATTGGATGAATCAGTGGTGCATCAGCCTGTAAACTGCATGTGCTCATCTTACAATTTCATGATGCCTGGTTGCAGTTCTGCATGCTGAGGTTGGTGTGTTGGTGCACAGGAGCAAGCAGATGCCATCATGGGTACAAGTCCTGAAGCCAGCTTTGAGTTTGAAATGCAGCGCTTCATGCAGGTACCATTTTCACATGTTGTAAAATCACACTGCCTATATCTGTCCTTGATGTGAAGGTCTCACAATGAGGTTGGCCAAAAGAGATAGGCTGCATCTCCAGCATGCCTGCTGCATCAAAGATGGGCATTGTATGTGCTGTCAATATGTTTCTTGTGGTGGGCAACACCAGAAGGGCAGCTGATGACCTGCCTCTGGGGGAATACAAGGCTGCATACCACCTCCTGATGTTGCAGGTGGCGCATTTCTACTGTGTCAATCTCCTGCAGCCCTTTATGTGACTGTGCAGGGCCACATCGCCGACAAGCAATCAAAACGAAGGCGGTCTGGACACCGCAGCTCATCAGGTACATACTGCCTTGTTTCTGACTTTTGCAGCAGCCGTTGCACAAGCCGCCCTGACTGCGATGAATACTGTATTGGCTCTCTCTGACAAACCCAAAAGCGTTCCACTCTTATCTGCAAGCTTGTCAAGCTTATGCAAGAGTGCTCATTGCCTGTTTGTCTGGATCACTCATGAGTCTGTGACAGGAAAGTACCTGCTGTATTGTGCAGGGACTTTGCCTGTTGTGCACACACTGACAAGGGTTGAGAAGCCCACCCCCACACAGCGGCATCCCTTAGCAGGCTTGTGGCGGAGCACTGGCATGCTGCACACCTGCATCATGACTGTGCGCTATGACTTCAGTCTCAGAGCAGCAAGCATTGTAGCCACCCAGGTTTGCCAACACACTGTATTCAAACACTGTGTTCAAACACTACTCTCCTCACTTCAGTAGCTATTGGGTGCCAGCAGTGTTGCTTTTGTGTTGTGCGGAAGCTAGTTGCACGCAGATGCAATTGCCTGTGTGCTTTGCAATGATTTGTGACGAGCGGGTCCACAAGAAGTTGCATTCAAACAATTCTATGAACGTGAGATTATAGGTTGTGTATGGTTGACGCCGCTATTGCTTTTCAGGTGATGAATCAAAGCTCTTTGATGCATCGGTGGGCTGTGCGAGCAGCTCCGGTTGCCAAGCCTTGGCTGCCTGATCATGTGACTATGCTCACCAGGCAGGCCGAGCTGGCACTTCTGAGTGGAGACTTTGACCATCTTGATGATGATGGTGGCGCACCATTGCCTGCCAAGGAGGTCAGCCACAAATGTTTTTTACAGCAACATTTGCCTGTCAATGAACCAGAACACACCTCAGATAATTCAAGAACTGAAGAAATGAAGAGATGCAATTGAGAGTCACTGACATCTCCTTCTAATTTGGTTCCTCTGCTAGATGTCTCAACTGATGACAAAGCAGTACCGACACTGGCCAGGCTGCAGCAAAGCTGCAGCAAATGGCATATCGTGTCGTTTTGTTGAAATAAGGAAATCTGGCCATCCAGGATGGCAGCTTGTGCTTTTGTCTGCTGGCAGCATGTACATCCTATGTTTCCTGTGATAGTAGTCAGGGCACAGATGAAACGGCACAGATGAAAGGCTAGTGCTCACATGCTGTGTAGCTGCTTGCTGTATACTCCCTGCACATGATTCATGCTGTGCTTTGCAGGTTGTACAAATCTTCCAGGGAGAGATAGTGCCCAGTGGAGCTGCAGAGCCTACAGTGCTGCCAAGCCATCTTTGGCTGTATGCAGATGGCACTTTTGGTGTCATCTTTGACTCCCATGAGTACAACGAGTAAGTTTCTCCATTTGATGCACTGCTGGTCTGCCCATGAGCAGTTCTGCTCAGCATGAACTGCAGTCGCATCAGACAGCACAACATGCCATATGTGGTCTTGTGCATATGCAGCCATTTGTGACCAAGCTGATCAATGAACCGTTTATCTGCCTGCTTTTGCAGGGTGCTCGTGAATATGAAGCGGATTGACGAAGACTTGCATCTGCTATAACACTGCGTTGCAGCGGCATTGTATCCTGCTGAAAGATTGCTGCAATGTGTTGCTGGGCAAGTCACACTGCATAGCTGCAGCAGCAGTACTGGCGTCAGTTGTAACCCATGCCAACATGTTCCTTTGGGTGTTGCGTACATGTGGGTAGTTGGCAACACTGGGTAGCAGCTATGGCCAGCAGGTCTGTATATGACCACAAATATATTGATATAATTACTGTCGGCACAGTAACTACTGCTGCAAAACTTTGCAACTAGGGCGGCAACAACCCAAAATGGATTCTTCATGTTGCACAGAGCACTCAGTATTGCATCAAGTCATCCCCCTTGCCCTGGATCAGTAGCTTGCCACGCAATGTCCAGACTTGGCCTAGCTGCCCTGGCCTTGGCAACAAGCTCTGAAAACGATTCGGTTTGGGCTGCAGGATTGCCACCAATTATGAGCACCTGCAGTGTAAGTTGTCAGTAGTCTTGTTTATTTACCATGAAATTTTGTTGCCAGCATGCACTGTACTTCTGTTCTGCACTGCTTCTGACAATGACAGCAACTTCTCATGCCAACACGTTGCTGATTAAGTCTGAAGTGCACGGTCACTTGGGTTCGTCCTTGTCAGCCAAGATGGAGGTGTAGCTGCCAAACATGGCTGTAGACAAGCACGAGAGAGTAGCAGTGTACCTTCAATGCTGGTGCCACACCCTGCTGTTGCACAGCCTCCAGTGCGCTCTGCATTTGGGGGGCCTCAATTTCATTGCCTGTCAGATCCAGCTCTTGCAGATTGTTAAACCCCTTGTCTTTGAAAGAAGAAACAATTGTGTCAGATGCCTCTTGTCCCAGCTTGCAGTTGAATAGACATAGCTTCTGCAGTACGGAGGCTGCTGACAGGCACTTCATACCCTGTATGCCAACCTGCACGAGTAGCATGACTTGAGAGCTGGCCATGTCATGCTGTTGTAGGGCATGCGCCAGGCACAAAAGGGAGCTCAAGCAATACTGGATGCAGGCAAGACTGTCCAGCGTACTGGAGAATGCAACAGCTGCAAGCAGGCTGGGATCACAGTTGCTCGTTGACTGCATCTTGTTTTGTTGCAAGGGCGCTTTGATGCAGCACAACAGGATCTATGCACAACCGCAACCATTGCCTGCCTTTGAGTCCTCAGTGCAACACAGGCTCTGTGCAGTATTGCATTCTGCCAGATGTGATGCGAGTATGACTTGGCCGTAACTTGGCTGGGGCTCAGCAGTCATTTACCTGATTCCCTGCCAGGTCCAGATCTTGTAATGATGAGCTTTGCTGCATAGCTTCCCCCAAATCCTTCACCCCGTGGTCACTGATCTTATTGTCCCGTAGCTTCAGCACTTGCAAGTGAGCTGGTGTGGGGGCAGCACCGTGAAACTCCTCATTCAGCATTGCTTTGTCAGCAATGCCATGAAATGGATCAGAGATTGCATCTGCCAGGTCTGAGATACCCTCATCACTAATGCTGCAGGCGCTGACGTCCAAGTAGGTTAGTTGGCTGGCATGTGGGAGAGCTTGTGCAAGCCTGCTCAGACCTACAAACAAGCAGCAGTAGATGGTGACAAGGATTGGCATGCACAATGCCATTGGTGCATACAAAAACTTCTGTGTATTTGAGCGTGACTACATTGTGGTCACAGGTGTCACAGCGCCACTCCAACAGCTGTCTACCAATCCATAAGCATAAGCCCCTGACAACAATCTGACAAACCTGCAAAACTGAAACAATCATGACAATATGAGCAAACTGGTGTTTTCAACTCTACTTGTTGTTGCAATACATCGCAATGCAAGAGCAAAAGCTGAACACACATGCTAGCAGCTGCATGTGAAGGATAGCCTGATCAAACATCACCTTCATCACCAATGCCGGTGTTGCACAAATGCAGCTCTCTCAAGCTTTGACTTTGCCACACTCCAGCAGCCAGAGCTGAGCCTCCTTGCTCTGCCAGTGGGTTATCATCCAGACGTAGCACCTCCAAGCTGTCTGTTTCTCTCAAAGCTGTTGCTAGGCATTGTGCACCCTGTGCACAGCAGTCAAGAGGCTCTGTGAATGCAGGGCCCACACAGTGAGGTAGTCTGCAAGTCCTGTGTGTCATTGGCTGCTGTATTGCCTTATGCAGCCATGGAAGTGGTGACATGATGACCTTCTGTATATGAGACAGACTACCACAGAGCCAATCTTTCAGAAAGTAATTTCTTGGACCAAACTTGTATGAACAGATGCATAGGTGGGTGATGAAAGCAGCGCCCTGGTTGCTGCAAAGTGCAAGGTACAGTAAGCAGACATAAGAGCCATCTGCGCCAGTGTCCTGGACCCGAATATAATGCTTCTTCAGCCCGCATGCACACCTTACCCACTCATGCATCAGTGCAACAGCATTATGGAAATGCAGGATGAGAAGCATTGAAAATTGCCTTGGATGTTCTCACCTGTGATCCTATGTCGCACCCCCTGAGATCAAGGCTTCTGAGCGAGGCAAGGGCCGGCTGAAGAAGTCTCACACCTGCAAGCAGGCGTGCTCACAAAGTCAGAGACTACCTTACATTGAGGTGACACCTTACACAGGATGCAAGGCGACACAGGGCATGAGCAGGCATCTTTCAGCAATGGTGCCTGCATTGCAGATATGCATGTACTGCCGTCAGGGATCACATCGAAGGCCAAATTGGGTTGATTTGCTCATCAGTAGTGCACCAACTTTGAGCCGGATTATAAATCAACTCTGGTGAGCATAGGCAGCTGTCAGATACAGTGATTGAATGTCCAGCAGCATGCTCAGAGATTTGCCTGGTCCAGGCCCAAAAGCAGCAACTGGCTACAGCAGCTGCGCTAAACAGCAAGACAGCAGCCATGACAAGATCCAGATGCAGACCTTCCCACTTGCAAGTAAGGTGGGAACTGTTAGGCATGGAGGTGGTCGGAGAACTGATGTGGAGGCAATTAAATTGTTCTTTGGTGGAGCAATGACTATGCTGTCTGTTTTCTGCTCCAACAGCTGACTGGTTCCAAAAGGATGTGCAGTGTTGTGATGCAGGCAGCAGTGACCACAACGATGGAGAGCATTGAGTCTGATATTGATCCCACCTTCATCAGAAAGGTGATTGTGAGCCAAGACAAGCTGCTGCAATGACTGATGGCCTTGTATTGCAGCAGCTATGCTTGCAGCTCCTTTGCTGCTGATTCCCTGTAGACGAGCATAACACATTGTACAACTTTGTTTTGTGGCACAATGGGAACACAGACAACCTCTGAAAATGCAAAAAAAGTGGTGCTGATCTGTTCACAGGGGATGTCAGAGATGCTGAGCTTGTCTCATGCCAGGTTTGTATGATGGCTTGCACTCCATGGCAAGCGAGTGATGAGATTCATACTAATTTGCTTGCACTGAGTGGCAAATCATTGGATGGAAAATGTCAGGCACAGTTAGTCAGTGGCAAGAGAATGGCTATATGCACCTTGTTTTCAAGGTCCAGCTTCTGCAATGTGCTGTTCTGCTTGATGCCATCTACAAGCTCTTGGACACCCTGCAGCAAAAGCCATGCACTCTTTCACCACTCCACAGTGGCTGCCATCAGAGCAAGTGCATCATCATTTGATATCTGAACATAAAGGACATTTCAGATTTTAAAAAACGCTGACATGTATGGTCACTTACAGCATCACCAAGTGCATCATCGCCTAGGCAAATAGAGACCAACGAGGTATTGGCAGCCAGCATAGCACCAAGCATACCAGCTGTCTGTGGGGTTAAATGATGGCCACTTGCATACAGCTCTTTTAGTGTGGTATTTGCGCGCAGCGCCTGGCACAGTTTCTGCACTTCCTGAAAAGATCAAAAAATTGCTGAAGCCTCGACGCTGCATGCTGCAAGCTATGTTGCATGCTTGATCAGCAAAGTCAACGTTCGGCCTGACCTCTATCCCAAACTTTCTGCTTGCAAACACATGCAGCGATGTGAGTGATGGGTCATCACATGTTAGCCGCTCAACCAAGTCATCCACCCCACGACCTCCTTTGGCGCCCCAAGCCATCGGTAGTGGTGAGCAACTAACAAGTCGAGCACGATCACAGACAGCACGCAAGTGGGTAATGTGAGCCTTCTAGAGTTCTCGATGTCGCCAGCGTCCCCGACAGCAATGCATCAAGCTGCAGCCTGCATGTCGCAAAGCAATTGCGCAAAGCTAATTTAGGGTTTGACCTTCGAAGCCGTCCTGGATCATGCATCTTCTTCCAGTTGACTTTGGCTATCAGTGCTCGAAAAGTGGAACAGTGTTCTACCCCTGACCTTTGGTGTACTGAAGATTGTGTAACATTGCACGTATACACTTCCAAGACATTGACACACCCAAGTCTGTCTCGACTGTGCACATCGCGATCAGAGTATCTGGTTCAACCATTGCGTGTACAGAGAGCGTATGCATGAGCTCTTTTTCGTGACTTCATTTTGCACGGCTGAAGATGGCAGGTTTGCAGCCGCGTTGCTGCAATGTCAGCATGGCCAACGTGCTGCAGCATACGTGCTTATTCACTGCACGCCCATGCGTGCAATACCGACTGAACCACCACAGAAAACTTGTGGCAAGGCAGCGCTGCAAAGTGATTACAAGCGCAGTCAACAGAGCTTGGGGCGATTGCGAATCTGACGCATCCAACACACACAGCAGGAGGCCCAATGTCCACAGTGGCAGACAAGGGCATGCTGAGTGCACTAGCTCTTCCACAAAAGGCTCTCTAGTAGATCGGATACTGCTGGCTCTCAGACAAATTGGGCTGGCTGCATTAGCAGTGCTCTTTGGGCTCAGCACAGCTATGTCTGCACACGCCAGGTACACAGTGATCACTAGCGTCACCAAGTACTGTACAAACAGCAACCCCAAAGGAATACTTCGTGACCATGTCTGTCATTGTCTGCAGCATACCTCTACCGCCAGACCCAGTTGCGACGACAATGCAACAAGAAGCTGTGCGGCATGGCGAGACAGTGTTTGCAGAAGCTGGAGTGTCTCAAGCTGCCGATGGTCGATGGTGTCGTGACACTGGCATTCAGTTAGCGGCAGCTGCTCCTGACACACCAGGTAGTGCAGTCAGGCCTGCACGACTTGATGGCATCAATCAATGTGTGTCATCACGCTGTATGCCTCACACTCACTATGCATTGTGTGATGACGAGAGGAATTTGTTGTGCTGCAGCAGGTCTTGAGTGTCCTCATCCGTTTTTGCAGCAATCTTACTCACCAGCATTGAGTGATGCATTCATTGACGTCAATGTCAGCAGTTCATGCACGCTGTTTGCGTCTGCAGTTGAACTCAGGAAAGGGCCCAAAGTGGACCTGACAAAGTCAAGGGTACTAGACCCTAAAAGTATACCTGTGGACAGTGCGTCCAGGAAACTTCCGCAGACCATGTGGCGAGTAGACAGGTTGAGGGACATGACATATACCCAGTTTTGGCACCTCATACAGGAACGACAGATAGCCAGAGTAAGTGACTGCCCTCTGCATGTCAGAGCAGCAGGACAGCTTCATGTGATTCATTTGTGCTGCACAGTGTCTGTGCACCAACTCATACTTCCGTGCATAATGTCTGCAGTGCCATGCAATAGGCCACCTCTTATGCGACGAGGTGTCCGCTTTCTGCCTGATACCTTTGTTGTCAGCAAGCTGCACATGCTGCTCATGCACAGCAGCTGTAAAGTCCCTGAGACAGGGCAGATCACAAGAGCTTCATGCTTGCTGCTTATGCACAGCAGCTGTAAACTCCCAGAGACAGGGTAGATCACAAGAGCTTCATGCTTGCTGCTTATGCATAGCAGCTGTAACTTCCTTGGGACTGGGCAGATCACAAGTGTTTCATGCTGTTGCATGTGATGTAGGTCTGGTACACAGAGGACAAGAGGGCTGTCATGGTCACAACAGAAGCCACAGCCCCCGGTGGGGCCAGAACCGAAAAAGTCGGTCTGCCATTTGACCCTGACTTGTTTGACCACATGGTTCAGCACGGCGTTGTGATTGAGGTAAGACAGACTGGCCGTTGAAGCACGAGTGCATCTGGCAGCCTTGCTGAATGTCTGCATGTACTGTGTCTGCTTTTTTTGCCGCCCCTGCTAGCTGCTGTTCCTTCCGCTGCCTTGCCTGTACAGAACATGTCATCCTGATCTGCAGTGCATTCTGGTTTAGACTGACACTTGTGCAGGTGTTGCCATGCACATGACTTTGTGACTGCTGATTGATTGAGTGACTGATTGACTGAGCGATTATTTGAATAATTGATCATAGCTGTGTTCCCTTGAGCACCTCATTGCTGTGACACTCACAGGCGTCATCCTCAAATCCAGTCATGGGCGTTGTGGCTGGCTTCATACGCTTATTCTTTCCCATCACAGCTGCTACCTACCTGATCCGGTTTGCATTCAGACTTGGACAGACACAGAAGCGGGACAAGTGAGTGCATCCTGGGCTTTGCACAGCATCAGACTGCTTCACTACTCTCTGTATGCACTGTGTCCAATGCTGATGGTGTGGATTGCATTGATCATTTGCCAGACATGTCAGCAAGGTAGTCATACAACACCCTGTGGCAAACTTTGCTACTCAGCATGCCTTGATCTTGGCAAACCTTGCATGGGATGCCTCTTGGTGTGTGCCTGTCATAATGTCTGCAAATGTAATCACTGACAAACATGTGGCAGTAGGTGCTGCCAACACACTTACTTAGTTCCAGAGCTAGCATGCTGCATGAACGCTGGACCACAGGGCAGTGACAAATCACTGCACTGTGACACATGACTGCAGAGTGACAAATCACTGCTCAGTGACAAATAACTGCACAGTGACAAATAACTGCACAATGACAAGCTGCAATGGGTGTGGTCTAAAACTTGAGCAAATGCGTTAGCATGGTTGCATTGCACAGGCTGTTTGGTGGGGCTCGTCTGGAGATGATGACCAGCAAAGACTCCCGCATTACCTTTGCAGACATTGCTGGCATTGACCAGGTCAAGGCTGAGATCATTGAGCTAGTGCAGTTCCTGAAGAGCCCCAAGAAGTTCACAGATCTGGGTGCCCGGTCACCGGCTGGTGTGCTGCTTGTGGGTCCTCCTGGCACAGGTGACCCATCTCTCATTCCATACATACACTCTACTTGTACCCACGTCTTGTACCCATGTAGCCAACATCACTTTTTCTGTCGTGGCTTTGGTGCTGTGCATAAATGCATGCATGAGCTGTATTTGTGCGTCCAGTTGGCTTGCCACAATTGCTAGGGGTGCCTAGCGCTGCTTGTTGCATCAGGCGTCTGTGGGGATGTTTGCTCACTGTAATGCTTGCGCATAACAGAGTTGCCATGGCTGTCACAGCAGAGCTTTGCCATTGCAGCTGTCTTTTCCAAGCTTGCCTCACAATCCTGTTCACGAACATGCGTATGCCCTGTTGCATTGATGTGCCATGAGCAGGTGTCCAATGCGCATCTGCAGTGGTTGTGATCTGACAAGCTGGGTTTTCCTGAATGGTCCTCTCAATATGTTACACTTGGTCACCTTATATGTGTAGTTGATGCAAGCAAGCTCCAGACTGCCGCCTTAGTAGGCTTTCGTTATGATTACTGAAAAGCATTAACTTTTCTTTCTTTTCTTTCTTGGTGCAGGCAAGACCCTGCTGGCCAAAGCCATTGCTGGTGAGGCAGGAGTGCCCTTCTACACAGCAGCTGGCACTGAGTTCATGGAGATGTTTGTGGGCATTGGCGCCTCCCGCGTCAGGGACATGTTCCAGAGGGCGCGTGCCAACGCTCCCTGCATCCTCTTCATCGATGAATTCGACGGCCTTGGCAAGCAGAGGAGCTTCAGCGCTATGGGCAATGACGGTGAGAAGCCCTCAGTTGGCAGACAGAGAACCTATACTTGCTGCCGGCCAAGGCACCTTGCTGTGTGGTTATAGTCTTCGCACATGGACACTACCTTCATGCTGTTGGCCTGCACAGTGGTGGCTATGTCTGCAAGGCAAACAAGCTGTTCACTTCTGCTGCCGCAATTGCAACACATTGCCCTGCCTGCTCAAAGAACTTGCTGGTCCTGTGGTGCACATTCAATCAATCCTGCTCTTGCATGGTTGTGGGCTGCCTGCACATTGGGTTCAACATTGCCAAGCCGTGTCAGAGGATTCCATCATGCTTTCAATGGCATGCAAAGTTAAGTCTTCATGCACTCTGTGGGTCATCAGGGTCACAGACAAACAGCTGTCTAGAGAGCTTGGCATGAGACTTCCTCTTGCCATGTGCAGAGTCGGTACACACCATCAATCAGCTGCTGACAGAGATGGATGGGTTTGAGGACAACACGGGCGTGGTGGTCATGGCAGCCACCAACCGGCCAGCAGCTCTAGATACTGCCCTTACCAGGCCTGGCAGATTCGACCGCATTGTCCACCTGCCCCTCCCCAATGTTGACGTGAGTTGGACATCTCATCACCAAGCTGCAAGATGCTCTTTGTTGCATTCACCATTGTCTGTAACCCCTTTGCAATGTTTACTGAGGCAGTATTACCGCTTGCGGCATCTGGGGTACACAACACTAGTTCTGGGTCTTTACAGGTCACATGATGATGCGCAGCTTCAGTCACAATAGTGCATCATGTGTTGGTTGTACTAAATGCAAAGCTGGTGTTGGTGCAGGGTCGCATTGGCATCCTGAAGGTGCATGCAAGGGACAAGGAGCTAGATGCTGATGTGGACTTCCACAAGATAGCCAGGGCCACTGCCGGCTCCACAGGCGCCGAGCTCATGAACCTCATGAACCAGTCTGCCATCCTCACCGTGAGACAAGGCAGGGAGAAGATCACAGAAGTTGATGTCTTTGAGGTGAGCTTTTGCACAGACCTGTTTCTGGTCATGCCAGCAGTGTCTGTGTGTTGCATGCCTAATTTCATGGTACACTTATTGGTTCATTTGCTCTTTCAACGGGTGGCTTTCCCTAGGGTCAGGTGCTCACTGTCTTGAGTAGCTTCCTGTATGAATTCCTGCTTTGGCAGTCAGTGTACCGACAGTAAGATTGGAGTGTTGAAGGTTTCTAGGTACATACGATTTGCGACTGCAGCTTGAAACACTTATGCTGCGTGAAGGGACCACACACTAGTGGTGGAACAGCTTGCCATAGATGCATGACCACATTCTGGCCACTGCCTGTTATCAAATCAAGTGATTCAATGCAGACTGGGCAGCCCTGTGTCATACTTGGCTTCTCCTTATATTGACGCCTATATTGACGCCGAAAGGCGTAGTCTTTGCTTTTCTTTTCTGATTCAACGCAGAGACCATAACCAGAAGTTGTGGTGCAGGCTCTTGAGAGTATACATAGGGAGAAGTATGGAGGTGGGGGCACCGCCACACAGTTTGAGGATGAGGTTGTGCCGCCTCTCATGCGACGCAGCATTGCTGTGTATGAGGCTGCCAGGTGTCTCATTGGCTACATCACACCCCACTATGATGAGATTAGCAAGGTACAACTCTTGCATCCTATGCATGAATGATGGTGACAAGGTGTCACAGCACTGCTCATCAGCATGCATGCTATGCTCCAAAGCTGACAGGCTTGCGATGTGGACCTCACAACATAGTGACTTCTGCCAGTTCAACACTGTGTGGCTCGGATCATCAAACTTGGCTTGAATCTGCTATGCGGTGACCTTGTGCATCACAGAGTAGCTGCACATCACAATGCAGCATTGTCAGTGTAACATTGCACGGGCTGCATTCAGCAGCTTCATACATGAATCTGTCTGTGCAGGTGTCTGTGTGTCCTGGCGGTCTTGCCTCAGGCTACACCTACTTCATTCCCCAAGAAGAGCATCTAGAGTCCCAGGTGGTCACCAGGGGATACCTGGAAGGCAGAATGGTTGTGGGCCTAGCTGGCAGGTAAGCACTTTGCTGTGGTTTATCAAGTCGGCATCTTTCGTGAGTGCTGCTGAGTTGGCAGCAATGGCCTACACATGTTGTTGCTGTAAGCCCGTCATTGCATCAGGGTTCTGCATTGTGAAACATAGGCCTGTCTGGCACCAGCCATGTATAGCTTGGCAGCCATGCCCGTCAGCAGACACACGCACTTTCATCCCCGCTTCCTCCCTCACTCACTCACTCACTCACTCACTCACTCACTCACTCACTCACTCACTCACTCACTCACTCACTCACTCACTCACTCACTCACTCTGCAGCATACTTTGGCATGTGTCATGTGCAGCACCATTACAGAGCAGCCCTCACGAGTTGATGGTGTGCACAGCACTCTCTCAAGGCTTGACCAGTCAGAGCCTTGTGGCTGACAGGTGTTGTAGGGCAGAATCCCACATTGCGCATTAGATGCCCGTTAATTCACTGTATCCTGCTACAACAGGTGTGCAGAGAAGCTGATTTTGGGAGAGGGCAATGTGACAACAGCCGGAGCGTCAGATCTGGAGCACGTCAACAGCATAGCGCGTGAGATGATCTACCGGTGTGGCTTCAGCAAGCGGCTGGGCCCTGTGGCTTTGATGGACAACGAAGAGGTGTACATCAACAAGGAGCAGAGCCGGTCCATTGCCAATATAGGCACAGAGCTGGCTGCCATTGCACTCACCGAAGTGGAAGAGGTACAGTCACTGCCACCTCTTGCTTGCCCTGATGCTGGACTTCTGCATCTATGCATCAATGACTTGCTGTGCCTGGGACAGGTAGGGTAGGGCCTGCTTCAACTTTGCACGGTGCAGCACCTCAATGCAACCTGTCTGGCGTGCATCAGTTGGCGTGCTTACACAGGATCAAGAGACTGTTGGGATACCTGGTGAGTGCATGTACATCAACTGCTACTGTATTGAGTGGAGTGCATGCCAAGGTTTGCTCTCTCTACATGCATGCATGATCGCATCAGAACTAACCATTAGCTTGGCCACCATCCGGCTGACCTAATTGAATTCAAGCGCCTTGCATTTCTGAAGACATCTGTAGGACAACAGTTCCTGAAGGACATCTTTACGAAAACGGTTCCTGAAGGACAACAGTGGGTGCAGTCAAGCAGCAGCCCTCTTGCATGTGCTCACTCCCTGCTGTGTGACGCAGCTGATAGAGGGTGCAGAAGTGAAAGCGCTGTATGGGCTCTTGCTTTTGCTCACTCGTTGCTTTGTGATGCAGCTGATAGAGGGTGCAGAAGTGAAAGCGCTGTATGGGCTGACCCTGAACTACAAGCCCCTGTTGTGTGATGCAGCTGATAGAGGGTGCAGAAGTGAAAGCACTGTATGGGCTCTTGCTTTTGCTCACTTGTTGCTGTGTGATGCAGCTGATAGAGGGGGCAGAAGTGAAAGCCCTGTATGGGCTGACCCTGAACTACAAGCCCCTGGAAGCCCTGGTGGAGCGCCTGCTGCGTGACACCACCCTCAGTGGCGAGCAGGTAGCAGACCTGCTGAATGATGCTGGCGTCATTCCCTTCCCTGACCCCTTTGTGGAGGGCTTCAAGTGGGATGACAAGGGCCGCCTTGTCTACCCTGGCATGCCTGATGAGGTATGCAGCGCTGCTAGCGCAAGCTGTGAGTGAGTGACAGCAGAACAGCGCTGTGAGCAAGGCTACCAGTGCTAGTACTGCAATCCTCAGGCTGTGCTCTTCATCACTCACGCAGTTGCTTTTCGGCATGATCTGCCTGATTAGGTTGGAGAGGCGTGTGTTTGTGTTTGTCTGTGTCTGTGTCTGATTGACTCACGCCACTTTGAAGGTGACCACACTCTTCACATTTGGGCTAATGGATGTATCTTGGGGACGTGTCAACACATTGAGTTCACAGGGGTTGCAGCTTACTATAGACTCATTGATTGCATTTTGTAATGTTCAGGATGAGGAGAAAGATGAGGTTAGTGCTGATAGCAGCCAGAACAGTGAAGATGGCAGTGAAGAAGATGAAGAGGTTGATCCTGTAGATCAGTGGCATCCCAGGAACCCATACCAAGTTCGGATGGACTTACCAGACGTGTTGACTGATGCCCTATTCTGATCTTGCAGTCACTGCTGAGTGCTATGCTTCTGTGTCATGTTTGAATGGTCTGTTCTTTCATGGCAGTCGTGTGCACATTGTCAGTGTAAGGCACTACAAACATCGTGTAAGGCACTACAAACATCGTGTAAGGCACTACAAACATCAAGGCTGACAGCATGGGCAAATTTGGCGTTTCAACCAAGGTTATGCACTGACACTGATCGGTGCACATGTGCAACACAAGATTCAGTGCAATTTAAGACTGATTTGAGATGCCCAGTGTAGCATCAGACAGCCAGGAATGCTTACCTGCATCAGTGCCTTAATAAAGGTTTGCTGTCATAGTGCATGCCTTATAACAACTCATTGCCCATGCATGCCGTGTGTACCCTGACACCATGGTGTTGGCATACTGTAAAATGCAGCGCAACCAGGGTCTACAAAACAGTGCTTGTTTGGGACTTTAAGTTTGATTCCTGGGCAAGTTTCAATATGTGCCAGTCACGTACCACAACAATTTCATGATCCAGGCATGTCACCAGCTGAGTATGCATTCTACAGCGCCTGGCAAACACCTAGGAACGTGCATCTGAGATCCAATCTATCAAGGAAAGACAGTCAGTATACAAGACTCAGAGCAACTGATTACTGGCACCAAAGAAGCACAATGAAAAGAATATCTGGTAATGGCAACCACGTGTGAGAAATCTGTGTGATGCTCAATCTAGGCTTGACAGGTTGCAAATGATGCTGACTTTCATCACGTACCGTACCAAAATCAGTGTGGCAAAGATTCATTCATGTCTCTCAGACATGTGTTTGTCAGAGCCCACTCACAACTGCATCAGTAGTTTCAAAATCACTGCTTGGCAATGAGTTCACTGACAGGTGGCGCTGCCGGCGCCCCAAAGTTGGGGAAGAGCACTGACACAAATGCATCAAATGCAGAAATGTCCCATTGTTCCAAATGCTGGCAGATGAGACCTGCCTTATTTGTCACGTACTTTGTTGTCCCTGTGTATGGCTTTATTGCTGGACTGCCTGGCACATTCAGTGTTGCTGCCAGTCTCCACTTCAGAACCAAAGTATCAGGTCCTGTAACTTTCAGGCTGATCAGGTCTGCTTGCGATTTTGCTGGTTTGAACAGCTTCGAAACTGCTGTTGTGTATGGTTGTACACCCTTCACAGTTGTGGTGGGGTCCTTGAAAACGCAGTCGCTAGAGTATACCTCTGGACTCAGTTTGCCAGTGACATAGTATTGACCTTGTACAAAGTCCTTCTGGACCACGTCTTTCAGCTCGGTGATTGACAGAGGTCTGTCTTCAGCTGCTAGAAGTGGTCGAGGCCAAGCAAGCAGAGGTGTTGTTGTGGCTACCAATTGCAGCAGATCTCGTCTTCTGCATTCCTGCTGCGATGACAGAGGCTCTGTAGATCTGCACGCAATAGTCGGATGCCTATGCCGCACAGTTTTGGGTAGCTGCCCGGCTTCAAACCTATAAGGGAAAGCACTTAGTGAAGGGCCGCAAATATGGCAACACGGCACCGTCATCTGCATGACAAAAGTTGCCGTCTGAGTGTCTGCGTCTTGCAGCAGTCTGTCTTTCCCAAGTCGAAAGTCAATGGGGGCAAGCAAGCGCCTCCGGGGATCGCGCGATCCCTGGAAATCGGAACGTCCCGAAACAACTTACTTGCAAGTGCGACTTCAGCCGGTACGCACGTCTAAAAGCCTCCCAAGTTGTCACAAACCTTTCAGATATGACCAGAGTGTTGATTAAGAGGTCTTGCCGCATGCCGGCAGGTTCTGAGCGCAGACCTGAGTGATCTGTGGGCTTGAACGAAGCATGTCAACAGCAGCCCTTTGTGCCTTCTACTTGCTGCAAACTTTTGCACAAACGTCCCGAAAAGCCAATATCACAGCATATCAGACTCTTGCGCAAGCGATATACCGGGCGTGAGCTGCCGACAGGCGCCCAAAGTCACCCTTCCTGCTGTGACAAAGCAGCAGAATTCTTAAGGCAACAGCCGCGGCTGAACTTGCAGGCAGGTCCAATACACGCGCTTCAGATCCTTTGCATAAGCAGCCGATCTTACGCCAATACACGTTTGAATTAGACACACTGCTAGGTATGTCAGACACAGACAAGTGATCTATTGCAGGCTGAGGGTGTGGAGCCACAGTCGCTGATGGGCTGCCCACTTTGCAGAAAATCATGTTGGGAAGACTGCAAGCACAGGAAATGCACTGAGCTCTGCTTCTCAAGCTCAAGCAGACACAGGTGACAGGCGACGGCACACAAACGTTGGTGTAGTTCTTTGGGCTGCTTTGCAGGTGCCCGGCGCCTGCACATCTCAAACTGTCTGGTGTGCGGAAGCATGTGTAGTAGCAGTCCATGTGCGTGGAAGAGACATGTTACCATATGTACTTGACAATCAGCAAGACATTGGAATCTCTCAAGGTAGGGTTTGTCTTGCATTCATCGCAAGACTTGTTTTGCTGAAGCAGGTGCAGTACCTGTTTCGTTGAGGCAACTGCAAGACTTGTCATGCTGGGTTAATTGCAAGACTTGTTTTGCTGAGGTAAGCATCGTAAGTAACCTCTCCAGAACCCAGCTGGCTGCTGGTACAGGGTCAAATCCCATCAATGCACCTGCATGGGAGGAGTTCAACAGAGACTCTGTCCTGCCTTGCAAACAGTCTACTTTGGACTGCAAGGCGAGGCACACCCCAAACAGGCTATTGAGTGTTGAGCGGCTCAGACAAAAGCTGCAAATGGCAGGTCATGCAGTCCAAGTAGGGGCCAAACAACTCCATAGGCAAGCACAGGTGCTGGCATTGCAGCAAGCTGAGACACCAGAGCTTAAGCAGGCAGCACATGCAGCTGCTGCTAATGCACCGGCTCCCAGATCAAAGCATCCAAATCAGCTACAGCAGGCAAAGCCAGCTCGTGCTGGCCTTGGCTTGAGCCCAGAGGAACTATCTGAGGAGGTGCAAAGGCTGACTGTCAGCATCCCAGGCATGCACGTGTAGATTAGCAGATGCCAGCTCATGTTGCAGCCTGCAGGCTGAGGAGTCTTTGTTCCATCAGCGGGCCACCCAGATGTGTTGCACAATCTTGCGCTTGCAGTCAACATAGTTCAGGAAGACAGGCATGGCAAGGTTGCCAACAGACCTACCTTAAGAGGCTTTTACAACCCTCCTTCAATGACTTGAGTGTATGGTTGGTGTACCCACATTGATATCAGTGCTTGCAGTGACTTTGTACAATTCTTATGGCTGCAATGTAACAACTTCAGTCTGCAATCCATCAGCAAGTGATGTGCATAGCAGTTGCAGCTGTGCGTGAAGTTGAGTTGGTCCAGACCTGGCAAAAGACTGTGCACTGACTAGTCTGTAACATTTTTGTGTCGCCTAAACAGCTGATACACAGTGGGTTGTTTGAACAGAAAACTGAAGGGCACCAAAGAAACTAAGCAAGGAACCAGATACGCTTGAATGACAGCCAGGCAGACTGCGCTACGACTGGTTTCAAGCAAGACCTCTGCAGGGTACCCTAATATGTGCGTGCCGGTTGGACGTCGATTTTAGCCGACCCAGCGGCACAAATAGCGACTAATGCAATAACAAAAGCATTGGAACCGTCACTGACGCTCCGCCGGACACTTGGCGCCGGAGAAGGCAGAAAGTAGTGATCGTCTGACCACAGATCCGACTTTTTCCTCTGAACAGCTCACATCCTGTTTTTTACATCGCTGGAAAGCTGGCGATATCAGCAACTCGACGCTGTAATAACCTGGATGTGAGCTGTTCAGAGCCAGGAGCGAGAAGTTGGGCCGTGCCAGCAAGAATTTCCGGAAAGTCCAGTTCCCAGGAGGCGCTTGCTTGCCCCCATTGGTCGAAAGTCGCCTAGGAGCGTTTCGGGTCACGCACTGTCGCACATTGAATTTGTCCTACCAAATTTCCTTGAGCTGCATGTGGCTATCATGGTAGTTGAGGCTGACGCACATCATGTCCTGGGACAGCTTGACAACATTCTGTTGGCCAAGCACTAGCTGTATGATTTGCTCGTGGGATAGCTGCAGGATGACATAGCTCATAGCAACCAGTTTTGCCTGCTTACAAGTCCTTTCCCTGTGTTGTCTTCGAGCAGGTCACATGCACCCCTGATTTGACTTTGCAGATGTCTCAGGATCTGTCAAAGAGCATGTTCCAGCAGGAAAGGCTTTATCTAGCTGAGGATACAGGCCACCAGACTGTCTGGTCCAGACAGGAGCATGGCTTTGCCCAGCATATATCGTAGCTGGGCAATGCTTGCCTTGCAAGACATACGTCAATAGCTGCTAGGGGTCTTGTCATGCCACCACAAAATGGGCAAGAAAGCGCAAGATACAAGAACATAGAACTGGTTGGAACAGCAAGCTTCCCAAATGCTACCGATGGCATTGCTCTGTGCGCTGCCGCCTACCCTTCACAAAGGCATGTCACCTCAGGCGGCATGCAGAGCTGCCATACAGCAACACTCCTTTTATACAACCTCCTTTGACCAAGGTCAGCTCAGCTTCAGAATCAAAGAGACCACAGAACACCTTGCAATTGTGAGCGGGCTTGTACATTCGTGTTCTATGCAAAGTAACTGGGCAATCAGCACACTCAAGCAACAATGGATGCACTCATGCATTGATGAATTTCTCCATGGGAGGCATGGCCTGAGCTAGAGCCGGTTTCAAGGCTGACCAGCAAGCTCACAAGCTTCGAGAATTGCCTGCTCAAGCTTTCTGCCGAGCACTTATATGAAAGCTACAGCAGGGCTTCTGGGGCTACCACAATCTTGCCCCTGGCTCTAAGCTTAGCCCTCTGGACTCTGCTGGGTCATTGCTTGTTGATCTGCATTGTTGCTTTATGCAGTCGCAGGGCATGCCAGACTATTTGCCAAACAGCTGTCATGCAATTTGACCTTATGCCAATGGCTGAACTATCCACAGCAGACTGCGAATGCAACAGTGATGTACAACAGACTGCAATGCTGTCTTACTCCTGCTTCATGCAGATTTTGTTATTCACTGCTTCAACCAGTAGAAACCTGTAACCCAGCACAGTAAGACGTGCTGTGTTGTCTATGAAACATTCCACCCTAGCTCTGCATGGCAGCAGCCTGCTGTGCAGCTGGAAATAACAAACTGGCAACGACAAACGTGGCAGCTTAATGCGCACATTTGATGTTGCAGACAGCACAGGAGGGGCCTCCACTGCTATGCTAGCTGCCTTCAGAAAACAGGACAACTGCGTTACCACCAGCCAGGTCAGACAATGTGGTTTGAACATAGCAAGCAGTTACACAGTCTCAATGACATGCATGTAATTTACTGCTAAAGGGCGTACGCTGAGCCCTGTGCGGGCTGTTGTCCACAAGCTGATACACAACATAGTACAGCGGGTGGCACAAGTCTGTCAGCTGCAGCAACATTTAATGTACCCTGCTCTGTGTCCTCAAACTGCCCTGCCCTCTGCCTGAGCTGCAGTGCATCAACAATGACAGTTGGCTTGTAGGTGCTGCTGGTAGCTCCTCAGCCAACCCCAACTTGATGGGCAGAATAGTCGGCAAAGCCACGGGCGTAACAGCCAAAAAGCCAGACACAGCAAAGAGGATATCACCTGACAATTAAGCTCCACAGGCTACTGCTCATTCAGCTGCTAACATGACGCAGGTCAGCTTTATGGCATTTGCTGTGTCAGCATGTATCAGGTCCTCGCCGTGTCCTGACCTTCAGAGCTGTTCACTGCAGCCCATGTGTGTAAGTACCTGTAAGACCTGGCATTGCTGTCAACCCTGGGCAGTGCAATGCGGTTTTGGCTCAAGGCACCGCAGCGTTTTACTTGGTAGCATGTTACCTGCTTCTCTCAGGTTTGTACACATAGAGTCTGCCTGCAGTAAAATTGCGGTGATTAGCGTAAATTTAAATTGCTGTTGGCTTCCAACCCTTCATCTTCACCGTGGCTTTCAGCTTCATTTTCTCACATCATTGCAAGCTGACATCAAGCTGAAGCAGTTTGCTCATGTACCACGTGTCACATGAGCAGCAGGGAAGCATTCATCCTCAGCACAACTGCGCCAGCTTGAGTGCCCCTCGCCAGTTCAAGGCACTGACATGCACTGCTGCATACAAGCCTAAGTGAACCCAGAAAACAGAGCAGGTGCAGCCAAGTTAGAAGATTTCATGCAAAATGTGCTGCTTTGATGAACAATCGAAGGATCATCTCTGTAAACACACCTGCCACCAAACACGTGTACACATATGTGCTACCAGTGTCTCCAACTTTCAAGTAACCAATGTGTGGGTGCTGACAATGTAGGTCGAGGTCCAAGGTAATTGTAACTCATTGGAAGAGGTGTGTTCCCAAAGCTGACACCTATAATAGCCGTGACCACTACATCAAGACTCAAGACCTGCTGGCCGCCAGCAGCTTTGTAGAGCAATTCCAGCATGCACTGCAAGCACTTACAGTGCGGGACATGCCATTCTTAACGTACACATGTAAGACCACATGTACTACAGTCAAGTCTGGTTGGACATGCTCATCTTTATGAGTCTGGCAGGCTGTGTTTGAGTCTGAAGCACAGCATGCACACACGCCCTGGGCAAGCGTAATAAATTGCGGAAAGTAGAAAAGGAAAAAATTTAGGTGTGCCGCCCGGCCAGCGGCACAGTTTTCGTCCCTTTAGTCTTTGGGGCGGCGGCTAGGGAAGGTGCCGGGTCACCCCCGACCGACCGCCTCCGGCCTACGATCGGTACGTGGTTTCCCAGTTACCGGGCAGACGGAGTTCCTCCGAAGAGGCCTGCTGGGAAGGTTGTCTTGTTAGCATTATAAAGCAGGACTTTTTTAGGGGTCCTCAGGTATGGGTCGGCCCCTATGCCATACCGGTAACTCCCATCTTTCAGAGAGCTTGCGCGCATTTCTTGCTTGCTTCTGCGCGTTCGCAGGTCAATGGCTGAGTCAGTGCAGAATTATAGGAAGCTCTTAGCGCTCCTTCGGTGATCTTTACCAGGAAGACTTCGTCTCAAACTGTTTGGGCATCTCTTGAGGAAACTGGCATGCATCTTGTTATGATCAGCCAGCAGGAATTGAGAGGCTACCCCGTTAGTCTAGTCGTCAGCTATGCAGTATACAAACCACACCGTTTTTATTTGGGTGAAACTCACTTGGACCTACTGCAAACCCTTACTGCAGAAGGAGCAACTGCCACCTCACAAATGCCGCTCCCTGCCAAGGTCCTGCAGCAAACTCCCCTGCAGAACAGGTCCGAAAGTTTATAGACAACACTGTCCTGCACATACCAGACAATGCTATGCCAAGCATATCGTGATAAGTCAGGGATATGCCAGCAGGATACAAGCTGACGCATCAAGTACAAGCCAATGGGCGATATATATTACGCAAATACACATATGTACCTGTAGGCATACCTTGCGTAGTGTTGTCTATGTCAGGGGTTTTGTGAAACCGTGCCAGGCACCAAGTGAGCTGCCATATATTGCTCCTGCTCCGTAGTAACACAGCTCAAGTGATTTGCTGAGCAGCCTGCATACAGAAAAGTAATGATGGTAACCTGCACAGTGTGCCACACAGAAAGTTGTCAAAGCTATAAACTGCTGGTGGCATGATGAGCCTTTGCCTGCAAGCTGACTCACATTTGCTGCAGTGCAAACGGAGAGTCATCAGCGAGAACTCTTTAGCTTTACACAAACTATGAGTTAGCAAGTAAGGTAGGGCTTAATTGACAGATTAGACAATACCAAGCAGGTTGCAACCTATGGATGCCATCCCGTCTGAGCCTTGTGACTGTAAGTACACACCAAGCAGATGTAGCATTGCTAATGTTTGTCACAAGAACATCCTGAAGTTCAAACCACATGATTGCTGGTGACCATTGTAGTTGGGAACCCTTGGAAAACAAGTGTGGTTCCAGTCTGTACCATAACCTCATTTGTTGTTTCAATGTACAGAAGGGGCTTTGCATGGTTCACAATCTGGTGACAGCAAGATTTCAAATCACATGCACACTTGTAGCACCTAGACACTGAAGTCTACAACACACATGCAAACACACAGGATTGAGTCAAATACAGAACATGTCTGCTTTGCAGACTGCACAGAAGCCTGGCTCTTTGCTTCACCACTCCTCTTACATGCCCAGATTTTCCAGCATTTCGACAGCTTTGGCAGGGGCTTGCGCTTCAAGCTCCTTTTCTTTCTGCCGCTGCTTGTCTTCAAGGTCTTTGCTATCTTGGAACAGATCTTTGGCTGTTGGAGGCACCATGAGGCGAATCCTGTGCTTCTGAATCTCAAACTTGTACTTCTTGTCATTCAGCGGCTCGCCATCGCAGTTGATAGACAGATCATCAGAGCATTCAACCTGCGGCACACAACATCACAGCCTTGCCACTGCTGCACCTTGCCAACACTGTTAATGGACGAGCAAGCGCAGAACGGGTCAAGACTCAAACTTAGAGGGCCCAGCACATGCGTCAGAAGTGATGTCAAAAGTTACCAGTCATTGCAGGGCACTGTGCGTCCCAATGTGCAAAAGGCAATGCTTTGTGCACTGCATCGACCAAAAGACGTAGCCATACGTGAACAGAAACAACAATGATAATAAATCAAAAATTCAGAAAAAATGGTGAAGTGACTACCTCAAGCCATGGCACTCTCATTGTCTTGATGGACTCGGCCAAGTCATCGTTGTCCCGGCCCCCCATGGCAAGCGTTTGCAACAGCTCTGGCACCTTTTCGGGTGGAACATTCTGCACATACGTGATGTCCAGCAGCCCGTCGTCGATCTTTGCCTCAGGACACATCTTCATGCCTCCACCTATGCAAAGAATACAGGTGTGATGTCAAGGAGGCTACATGACGCAAGCAGAGGCCTTGTTGCAATGACAAAGTAAGCTGTATCCAGCAGGTGTAAGCCAAGTGTTTGTGCAAGTGCCAATGTCTGTAGTCATTGCTTGCATGCATGTTGAGAACAAGTGCACAAGCTGTGGCAAAATGAAGGGCACCAAGCACAGCCAAAAGCTCTCTACAGACAGGGATCTTGAGCATTGTGCAGCTTGCAAGCAGCTGCACACCACAGCTTTCCTTCCTTGAGAAAGAAGTCATCTGAAGCCTCTGAAAACGTATCTTGGACATAGCAACTTATAAATGCTCAGTAAAAAGGTTTAATCGAATTAACAGCAATTGATTACCCTTCACGAGGACTAAGATGCAATTGCATAACAGATGTAAACAGATGGTTCCTGGTGCCGACCTGCTTGCTGTGCATTGCCAACAGCCAACACAAGAAGGTCGCCTTCCCATGAATCCACGTCTCCCTTCTCGCCATGCTCCTGCTTTTGCCACTCTGTTGAGCTATCATGGGTGGTGCTGGGTGCTCGTGCCTTGGCATGCTTGCTGGCCAGCTCATGCACTTTGGTCATACCTGCACAGTCAGCGAGAGGTAAGGCACTGCAGTCAGGCAAGATGCTCTCAAACAAAACAGTTGGTACTTAGGCTGAGGGTGCACATTGCAGCAAAGTGACTGACTGCAATGGGAAAGTGTTGCCACATTCTGATGTACACTTCCATTCCCTCAAGTCAATCATCATGACAAAAGCTATTGGCACGCTTCAACTGCGAAATTCAGCTGAAGGCACCTAGACGCAGCATGCTGCATAGCAGCAAGACCAAGGTACCTTTGCCAGCTCACCAGTGATGAGATACGCTGCTCCACCGACCTTGTCTTTCAGGTCACTGTCAGTCTGCTTGGCTGCTTCAGTGCCAAACCCTCCAGTGGCCATGTTTAGAAAAGACTTGCCATTGGCTGAAGCCACATCCACTGGTTTTGAGACACCTGCACACGCCACAACTTCAACTAACATTAATTGACACACAAAGTGCTCAATCATGCTCCCTATTTGTGCTGCTCTAAGGCATGTTTGATTGACTTAGCTCATCATGCATGCAGTGTACACGCATGGCTGAGCTGGTTAGCAGCCTCAATCAGGCTGCAGGACCTGATGTGAGGCCCAGCAAACTGGTGCCAAGACACATTGCGCAATACATGCCGCAAAGCAGGGCTTGTGTGCAGGTATCCCAAGAAATCGTTTGCACACCTTGCACAGCAGTTTGCATGGCCTGCACAAGATTATCATCACGGATGGTCAGAGAGGTTGCAAAGTCGTTGGCTGTGCCCAGAGGCAGCACAGCTAGGCATGTATCCTTGGGTGCATCCTGGTCCACCAGCTCATTGACAACCTGATTGATGGTGCCATCACCTCCAGCGGCAATCAGGATGTCATAATCTGCAAAATTACAAGCCATGTCAGCAGCTTGTGGGAGACATGACAAGCTGCAGACGAAGACACCAACCTGACTGGCCATGCACATGATGCACCTGCTGAGGCTTTGACTGCCTAAAGCTGAAATGTTGCAGCTATTTCTCAAGTGTGTCAAGGTCGTACAGCACTGGATGCCAATTTCCTGTGATAACCATTGCAACCAAGCAGCAGCCTGGACTTTCATTGATTCATCCTGTGTGAGTACACAGCTCACAAATGCGGCAGCAGACGTTTCCAAGCCTGTCATCATTGATCAAGGCAAAGTTGAACTGCTTACCATGAAAGTGTGCAATGAGCTTCTTGACACCCTTTGACATGTCTTCAGGACTTCCAGTCTTCATGAAATCAATGTGATGACCATCTTTCTCCAGCCAGGCATATGCTTCCTTGAACTCAGGGGTCTCAGCTTTCTTGCCATGAGCAAGCAGCAGAACACGTTTATGTCCCATGCGCGCTTGCTGCTCAGCACGGCATGTAACGCTGTGACTGCCTCCTGCTGGCACAGCACAGCCAGGTAGTGTAAGTTGACAACTACGCAACACTTGTGCATGCAGGGCTGCCAACGGTTCAGAACATATATTATTTTTGGCTGTGCAGCCTATTTAATCACGGTTGGTCGCCATGCAAGTGCAGAACCAATAAATCGCAAGGCAGCAGCAGGACAAGCAAGTCATATTGGTTGATCTCAAGCAGTACTGACCTCTCGGGAGGCCGACCCGCTTTGCCTGAAGCGCGTTCGTGGCGGCTGCGTACCGGTCGCTTGACACGCGCGGCCCCAGTCTCGCCGACCTCATTGCTGCGGGGCGGACAAGGCGTGAGTGCAACAATGTGCAGAAGGTTGACTCGGTCAAAGCACACTGACTGTTTTGGCCAGAGAAGTTGTGGCATGTTCAAACGCCGGTACAAGCTTCGCATCCTTCTGCACCTTGCTCACTTTAATCGATCGAATTGATCATAACCTCCGGCTGCATCGTTGCTCAGACGGTCGAGGTTTTGAACTGTTGTGATCGCAAGCTTATGATCCTCAGAACCGTCTTCCAGTCCTAGTGAACCTGGCGGTGGGCGCTTGTCCTTGCACAGCTACTTGCAGTGTTATCAGCCCACGACCCTCAGCCAAAAGCCTGTAATAAGCTTACTTGTCACATTTGCGTGCACGCAGCTCTGCAAGAGATGTCTGCAGCTTTGCTTGGCAAAGACTGATTATGGGTCAATGCTGTGCTCGAGGTGCAGCAGAAGTCACACAAAGCAGCAGTCTATGCCTCTGTTCTGCTGATGCTGGCAGGTAGTTCTTGGACCCAACTTCAGCGCATGTAACAAAGGGGGAGCAGATCAATCACACCTTGACAAAGAACTTGCTAGGCATTGTATTTCTGCGGATTGGCAGTCTGGCATCACCAAAATGTAATTTGCATTCCTGTGGCAATCTGCTGGTCATAAATGTGCACGGCAGAAAGGCAACAACAGACACATATCAAACATGCCTGCAAGTTGTTTGTGGCTGAAGGTCAGTGTGGAAACAGGGAAAGCTATCCCATCTGGAACTAGTCTTTCTGGTGTATGAATCTCCCTCACCACAATTGCTTCCACTATAAGTTCAGCACCTGTGACCAGCCCTTTCAGTAGCCGACAGCCACAATGCCAGCTGCTGGCAAAACCTGACCACAGATGCGCTGCTGCTGGCACCGGCAGTGCTACAAGGATGCACTGACACCAGGGTATATCTGACTACCCAACATCTAAACTTACACCTTGTTTGGTAACATGAAATCCATGTCCAAGGTGGGTGGGTGCATATTATGACTCAGCATAATTTGCAACCTCTCATCACATGTGCTGTGGCTCCTGAAAGGCATACATCTAGTCTACCTGCAGTCATTGCAGCCCATGCGCCAGAGAGTGATGGCTGCATGCATTCAGGTCAGGTTTGTACACTGTGGGCTGTGGGAGGCATTCCAAGCAGTCTTGTGTACGGCTGGTCGGTGTTTGTAGGGCAAGTGATGATCATCAGACATGTGTCAACCCTAGATGTACCACCCTGAAACAGGCGTTCTGCTTTTAGCATTTTGGAGGCTCTTTGAAGGCCTCTGGGATGTCCATGTGCCTGACCATAAGGTCCATCAAGGTGCTGAGGCCACACACGCCGGCAATCCTGGCTGCATTCCAGCTGTATGGATTTGCAGGTTGGGGCCAGCAGCATGCTGCTGAAACGGCAGAGAAGCTGATCTTTGTCTCCAGTGATGTCCAGGTTGCTGAAAAGGATATCATGACCAGTAAGGAACAGGCGATGCAGTAGTAGTGTACCCTTATAGATGACGAATACTTTAACACAGCCGTGGTGGAGTAATCACTAGTGCTTGTTGCGGTGAAGAGTGCATTGCGCCTGGCAAGCTGCCTAGTAGCTAGCTGAGGCCTCCTAGGAACGTTCTGACAATGGGTCATAAGCCTCATATTTATGTGTGTAGCCTAGTAGGCAGGCCAAATAGTCGTGATTCATTTCTTTCAAAAACCTTTAATATTGCCACACTCATGTGCCCAAATGATGCAGTAAATGACGCTGACATGCCATGTCTGCATATGTCACATAAATGTGTACGCATCTTCATACACTGTATTTCCTGTTATACATTTTGTGTTTCGCACATGCTCACAGACATGGCATATATTGCGCGTATATATACCCGCATTCCATGTACACATCCGCGTGAAATCAGGGCCAGCCCTGCTGCCAGCCTGGACTGCCACGTCGGAGTCGCGCGAGGCTATTTTATAAATATATCCTCTGCGCAGAATGCTTGGCGATGTTGTTTGACTTCGCCATCGCGGACATTAAACAATCGCTTGTGGTGCTGACTAGTCACCTTGCAAACTGCATCCAGCCAGCTACATCAGCCTCCGGTTTGGCTTCAGTGCACGGTGAAGATCCGAGCTGTCTGCGTATCCATCGAAATTCAACAGGCTTTCAAGTGCGATGCCTCGCGCGAGACTACCGCCCCCCCAGTTCGCCTGGGCTTTGGCTCATAAAAAACATACTGAAGAGAGGTCAGTGGCCCTCTGGACCTGAAGTCACCGAAAGTATCTGTATTGAACACCAAAACCCCTGTGTCGATGGCAAGCCAAGTCTCGTGCAAAAAGACCAGACTTTTGCTGAGGCAGGGTTGTATCAGGTCATGCTGACATTCTGCAGGGAGGTCAAGTATGGCCGTCAATGGACAGAGGGTCAAGAGCTGCTGGCTCAACTATATTCTGTCCAGGCCACACATCAGGCCGTGGACCAGCAAATTGGCTCAGCAGGCTGTCACATGCACCCTGGAATGCTCCGGCAGTTGTTAAAGACAGAAGTGTAAGCAATCTATAGTCACCTCCAGTGCGTGCTCACAATTTCTCTTCTGTGACTGATGTGTTCTCTTTTATGGCTATGTAGGGATCTGACTAGTCTGAAAAGGAAGCAGAGCTTCAACCGCGGCTTATTGAGCTCAATCAGGCCGGAGGTCTGATTTCGCTGCATACTTCCTTGTTTTGTATCCAGTTCAATGCATCAACACACATACTCCTGCAATTTTGACCTTTCAACATGCGGGCATGGTCTGCTTTCACCATAGTAAACATGAGCATGCACTCGCAGGTCAGGATCCTAAGGTACACATCTGCAGGAGTGGTCAGCGTGCTGACATTGTGTTTTGCCTGTACAGTTCCTGACCACCAGAGTGAACCCGGCATATGCAGAAGCAGACCAGACTTTTGCCTCCCTGGGGCTACCAAGGCAATACTTACGGCAGAGGTCAGTTCAGTTATCATCAACTCCTGGCATGCGCTGCTTTGCTCGATACTTACTAACGCACGAAGGCGTGTAGACACTTACTTTGCAACAAGCCTGTACATACCCAGGCAGGCTTGTCAGCCCTACTCAAAAGCACTCTACAACAAAAATCATCAAGAGCACTTTGATCATGTGGGCCATAGCTTGCCTGCCAGCCAAGGACAGCATGAAGTGTACATCGTTT
>JAABUP010000721.1_pt1 | contig 71092 bp, 100 predicted proteins | sample 5559201 | NCBI WGS metagenome assembly JAABUP01 (sample SAMN10711887, study PRJNA513373) | rock metagenome | isolation source: Antarctica rocks | place: Antarctica | reverse complement strand
TCGAGTGGTACAATGTTCTGACTTTCCGAGAACTCGACAACACCAGCATTCGATGGCAAGGGATAGCGCAGCGGATGGAGCAGAACATTGCCCCGTCTGGCCGGGCTCTTCTCATAGCCAATGCAAATAGAGATGCAGCTGTCACAGTTCATTTGCGGGTGCCTGCAATCAAGTATCAGCATCGTCGCACGAATAAGGGGATCGTACAGACGTGTACAGGAAAGCAGGGTACACATGCTCCGCCATGCCAACGGGAGACGCGTTGTCCGGCCACGTATGTGAGCGAATTCCCCGGTCATGCTGTACGCGATGACATGCCGAGGAACGGTGACGGCCGGTTTGCCGTCGAGTCGGCTTCGGTGAACGGGGTCATCTTCGAGATTGAAATCGTGGGTACCCCGGAGTTGAGGAAGAATCGCTAGCATTGGGAGCGGCTGACCTTGGTCTAGGAGCTCGACGAGCGAGAAAAAAGGTAGAAGAGCAAGACGGAAGGAAGAGAACGCTCAGCCTGACCCCTAGATTTGACATGTCATCTGGCTTCCACGAATTGCGCCCTACTTTCAGCGATATCATCTGCTCTCACACGATATGGAGATTCTTGTGCAGACCCGCGCGGCCCAATTACGACACGCGTATCAACAGCTTCCCCGCGGTCCCTCTCGACGTGATATCCCTCTGCGCCTGGGCAACATCCTCAGCAGTAAACTCGTACACCTTGTGCACGGCAAACTAGCATCCGATCAGCCTAACCCGACAACTCCTTGGTACGGAAATGAGACCCACCTTGACCTTCCCAGCTTTGACAATCTCCAACACCTCATTCGCATACCAAGCAAAGTCCTCTGGAGTATTGATAAACGGCGCCAAAGTCGGTCTCGTGACCTTCAAACACTTCGGCATGAGCTTAAGCGGTGCAAAAGCCGGTACCGCGCCCTGTCCACCCCATCAGTCCACGCCCCCAAACCTGAATCGCGGTGGGACGTACCGAGGCGTTACCGAACGTCACGATCGTCCCCAAAGACCTGACGACCTCAAAGTCCTCTTCCCACGTATCCTTCCCAACCCCGTCGTACACCACTTGAACGCCCTTCCCGCCGGTCAGCTCGAGTAGCTTCTTGACATTCTCCTCGGACGAGGAAGTGGTCAGGAGGACGTGGTCTGCCCCGTGTGCTTTGACCAGCTCGGCTTTCTCGGGGTTGGAGGTGGTGCCGATCACGTGGGCGCCGAGGTACTTGCAGAACTGGTGCACCATCATCAGCTTCTCGGACCTCGCGTACGGTCAGACAGATTGAGAAAGAGGGAGATCAAGGTGGAGTGAGTTACGTACTTGACAGAGTATCAATCCCACCCCTCCCGCAGCCGCCCTGACCAACGCCCAATCCCCCTCCTTAACCCCATAACTCTCCTTGACAAGCGTCATCGCCGTCAAGCCCGTAGTGGCCATCATCACCCCATCCCGATCCTCCACACCCGGGGGGATGACGGCCACCTTCCACCACGGCGCGACGAGGTATTCTGCAAATGCGTTGGCGATGGGGGTGAAGACTTTGTGGCCGAGGGCGAGCGAGGTAGTGGTGTCGGAGGAAGACATGATGGATGGGGATGGGAGGTGGACTAGACTTCCGACTGCGTCTTGGCCCACTGTATAGGGTAGGGCTCGGTTGTACAGGCCGGATCTCTGGTCTGCCCCACATGAGCTTGCGAAGAGGAAGGATGGGGTGGACGTACAGTTATCGATAAAGTTGACTCCCCTAAGACGAGAAGACGAGCAGCCGTCGGCTTGTATGAGGATGAAGAGGAGAGAGAGAGACCCACGTCCACTCCACTTTGATGAGCACCTCGTCGTCCTTGGCTATCGGCACGGGTATCTCCACCAACTCGTTTTGCTCCGGTCCACCCGTCTTCTTCACCTGATCGAGTCAATCTTCAGCTTCACCCTCGACATACATTCGGCCGTGAAAGAAGAGGGTGCACACGTAGATGAGAAGCTGAGAGTGAACCCCACCTGGATGGCACGCATCGTCTTGGGAATGTTACTGCTTGACGACATGATGCGACAGCTCGGAAAACTCGTTCGGATGATGGGATGAAAGCGGCAAGTTCGGATATGGCGGAGTGAAGCGCTGGTGATCAGCCGAGGGGTAAAGATCATATGCACCGCTAGGACATGGTCAGTCAATATAGGTGCGTCGTAGATTTGACTCACCAAGTGCTTTTACAAACAGTTACAAAAACAAGATCACACGCTACACTCGCTCTCAAACACATCTCGGCCGAGAAATGGCGGCATCTTAAGCCACTGATGTACTGGAACTCTTCGGTGTAAAATTGTCGAGATACGACCTAGATATACATTTTGGAATCCCTCGACCAGGTTAATATAGCCAAGACGTCGATCACTACATTTACAGCCCTTGTCGAAACCTCTCGACCCCTGCAAACTCCCTCGCCCGGCCTTGGCTGCCGCGTTCATCCGCCCTTACCACTCATCTCCTCCGCGCAAGCCCATCCCCCACCTATTCCCGCCATCACACTGATCACGCAGCTCCACGCCATCGCCATCCCGCCCCAGATCCGAGCATCGCTGATACTCAGCACACAGACATTCTTCCAGACCCCATGGATGTGACCCAACTTCGCCATCAAGTCGGGCATTGAACATCTCTCTAGCTCGGCGAGAATGTCGGCTCGTGATGAGAATTTCGATGATAAGCCGAGGAGTCTTGGAGCGAGTGGTCGGGCTGGGGTGTGCAGGGCTATCAGGAGGAGGGGGAAGGTCTCTGGCGAGGGGAGGGGGAGGTGCACGATGGGCAGGTGAAGGACATCGGCCTGTTCTTGAAGGGTGGCATTGGAGTCGAGGGAGTTCGCAGTAGTGTCGGAGTGGATGATGGTGTCGGAGGAAGTATTAGACTCTTGATCAGAGTCGGCATCCTCGGGGACGGGCGATAATGATAGACGATGACGGTGGCCCTCTGGGTTGGTCCGGTCGGAAGAAGAGGTGATCTTGGGCCAGTACACGCAAGTCGCCCTGAGCACCACCTCACTGCTCTCATCAGCGCTGAGATGTCAATCCAGACGAATTTCCACTCACTTGACCGCGTATATCCTATGCAGCTCCCCGGCCTTACCACCCCGTCTCGTCACAGCTAAGCACAAGTCCGGCTCCATCCCCCTCGTCTTCTCCTCCAAGGCTTTACTCCTCATCGATTCAGGTATCGCGAACGCCATGGTCTGGCGAGCAGTAGGATGATTGGGGCAGGGAGTCAGATGGAGGCGAGGGTGATAGAGTTGGGAGACGGCGAAGAGGGCGGCGAGGAATGGATTCAATCGCGCAAGGATGTATTCCGCGGGCTACATCTCATCAGCTCCTTGCTTTTGAATATGAGAATAAACTCACCACTCCAACCAGCGGACCGTCCAGCACGACGGGCGGAATGGCGGGTTTAGGCAATTGCAGCGGGATATGCAAGATCCTATCCGGCTGACGATGTCGACGTCGGACCGCAGGCATAGTGCTAATACCGGATTTCAACGCGGGGAGGTTAAGTGGTGTAGGCTTGTGCTTGATCTTGCTTTGCTTGGCCGCATGTAGCTTAGCTCGTTGGACCGAGGTGGTCCGAGCGCGGGAGTATGGCTTCATCGAATGGGGGGAGTTGCGTTTGGGTGCTCGACCGATACCTGAGATCCGGAGCTTCGAGGGAGATGATGACTGCGATGATGGGGTAGTGGAGTTCTCTTTGTCGGATAGGAAGCGGGTTTGAGAGATCGACATCGAGTCTGTTGGCCGATTGGAGTGCAACAGCTTGGTGGGTGGTGAGAGGTTTTTAGGGTGAACTGTGTGAGGTCGGGATCGAGCGGGATTGGGTGTGATAGACTGCATTGTAAGATCAGTATTTCCGGTAGTTTGTATGAGAAGGTGAAGTGATAAAGGGAGGAAAGGACGGAGACGGAAAGTTGATTTTCGACATTTCAACAGGTACTCACGTTGACTGAACCTGCCACTCGCCACTCGTAGAAATATTGAGCGAACCTTTTTTGTTCCTGTCAAATATGTCTCAACTTCGCGAAGAAAGGGGATGCGATTCTTTCCCACATTATCATGAGTTACCTTATGTATCTCCACGACTTCAAGCCCTCGTCAAGATCCGCGACGATTGCCATCAACAAAGGAAGGGAATCAGTGAGGAGCTGTTGAAGGCGGCAAAGGACTGCCACGAATCGGTGCTCGGATTGACGAGGTCCTGACGGCCAAAAAAGCATCGAAACTGTGTCTTCATGCGGAAAAGGATGATGTATGCTTTTGATGATCGGTCTGATAGGTCTTTTGTTGTGGCCTCTGAGGAGCTGCTTGAGCTTGGAGAGCGGTCAACGAGCTTGAAAGCTGAAGGCCTCAGAAGCGGCGGCAGCTGAACTCCAGCCTCGGACGTCAAGCCGAAGTTGGGGCTCGGATCCTGGCCTTCCGCCGTCATTTGCGGACAGCTAGAGCTTTTGTCTGCGCGAGGAGGGCTTGACGAGGTGTTGAAGTCTTTCTTGATGATCGTCGTACTCGCTCGAGCTTTGAGGTACAATCAAAGGGACGGTCCGCTCGGACCGGTCGGGATCAGGCGATCATCAACATGTCGTTTTTGCTTCTTTACATCCGTTTGGTCTGTGCGTCATACTGCATACCGCAGAACATCTGCCCTGATGAGCGATGACCACCAATCGATCGATGTGATCAAATCGTACCGACGGATATACGACCATCTTACTCTTCTCCACCGACTACCGCTCGCCAGACACCCCTGACCATCGCTTCAGCTCTGGCTTCGACCATCGCCTCGTCTGCAATTCCTCGCTCGGGTAGTGATCCAAATACCGTCTTTCCGATGATTTCAGCCAGCGGTCTCAGATGAGTTTGAAACTGCAAACTCATCAGCACCAGTCTTCGAGGACGTAGAAAGAGCTCGTGAATAGCCGAGTCCATCCCTATGAAGCGACTCACCCGTCGGCAGAACTCTCTCCACCATCCGTACCTCGCCCTGACACCCCACCACCCCTCCTCTCCACTATCCAGCAGGATCAATACCGCCTCCAGTCCCTGACCCGGTGATGCTGCGTCGGAGCACCATGGCAATAGGTCCGCAACGAAGTGTTTTGTCGACGCAACGAGGACCTTTTCTAGCTTTGTGACGTTGATGTCCAACAACGTTTGGGCATCACGAGCTTCATTTGATTGCTCGAGCTGAATCTCTGTAGATGGAGGTCAATGATGATTCACCATAGGTGATTGAGCGTACCTTCTGGCTCAACGTCCCCATCCTCTCCCACTCCCTCGCCACTCTCAAGCTTCTCCGCCGCCCTCCTAGCTCTTGCCGCCTCATCTTGCTTCTCCACCATCCTCACCCTTCTCCTGACACCCACGACTTTGCCGACATGCTTCTCCAGGCACATTCTCAGCATCTCCCAATTGTCCCCGTCGGTCCATCCATCCCCATCATCGCCGCCCGAACCGCCTGTTTGCTCGCTGAACACCCAGTCCACGACGTCCAGACCTTCGAGCACACCATATTGAAGGTATTTGTCCACAGTGACGAGTCGCATCTGGCTCGATTGCCGCCAATAGCTGCTAACACCGTCAAGAAGGTTCCGGCGAGATGGCGGGTCTGGTGTGAGATATCGTAGAACCTCGAGGTATCGCTCGGTGGCGTTGAGGAAGTGGGAGAATGATCGTGAACCTAGCTGGAGCAATGTCTCCGATGCCATTTGTCGGGTCGCTAAAGGCACGTCCGTGTCTCCAGATATATCGCCCATGGTAGAAAGCCGGGTACGAATCTCCACGGATGTGGTCCTTTGCCGGAACAGCTTGAGCAGCTCGTCGGCTTCGGCGTGGAGAGGATGATCTAGGTTTCGTCAGCTCTTAGGCATTGGACCGAAAGATTGGACCCACAGCTTTTCTCATAAGGCCAGACAGGTTCAGGTGGCTCAGAAGAGATGACGCCAGCGCCTTCTGCCAGCATGGCATCAGGGAGCGTTTGCATGATGCGATCATGATAAGCCAGTCTAATTTCGGATTCCACAACGCGACGCATGAAGGCGCGTCGGGGGTGTGCTACTGAGAGCTCGAGCTCGGGTATCCTAAGGATGATCAGCTGAAGGGAGCTAATCTTTTGATGGTACCCACCACTCCTTCCACATCCACTGGAAGCCAAAATTGCTCAAGTGCACCGCGAACCACTCGCTCGCCCGCTTGGCGACCTCCACATCCAACCCGTCGCTTCCGAGCATGCTGAACAGCCTGCGCACCGCACGACCTACAGGCGGCGCGACGGTATTTGGACTGAGCTTGCACAGCTCGGTCATCACGGAACCATAATAAATGAGCGGTTCTGGAGATGACGGGAGAGCAAGCATAGTGCTGAGGAGGCACGAGACGACAAGGGACTCGAGAGAGATGTCGGATGTCGGGGTGTCTTCCGCGGGATTGGCGGCCTTGAAGGTACCCGGGACGAGGTCGCGGCGTAGATCGAGTAGTATAGAAGCGCATTCTTTCCGGTTGACTTCGAAGATGTGGATAACATCCAGTACGAGGCTGCGAAGCGTCCACCCTTCAAGCGTATCGGGTGGTGGAACGACCTGGGATCAAGGTCAGATCCGAGACAACTCGCTTTCGGATGGCACCCACGTCGTCTGCGAAGAAGGTGATGCTGCCAGTGCGGCCTTCCCTCGACTCCCGACTTCCCTGGTCAACATCGTACATTTCCGGCGGTATGCTGACTGTCACGAGGTCATGCGGCTCGGACTGGACCAATCCTTCTTGCAGAGGTGCGGACTCCCAATACCGCGGCAGACAGTCGGGAGGGGAGTATGCATTATCTCGAAGGGCGTGCAGGGCGGCCAGGAGTTGATTGAGCGTCTGAGGAGCGAACATCAGCTATCGTCCTGAACGGGAGAAATTTCATTGTACATCTTGATACGCCCCACTTTCCTCTCCGTACGGTAGAATAGGTGCGAAGGGATTCTCCAGCGCCCGATCCCCTCTCCGTCCCATGATGGCCATCTCAATACTGCCCACCATTGTTTCGACGTCCTCTGGGAACAGCTCAAATACTATTTTTCCGGACTGCACGTACGTGGCATCAGCGTAATCTGCAGCTCATGGCGAGATGACTTACCCGAATAAGTCCTTCACCCACCGCTCGGGTCACTCTTTCCGCCCTTTCTCCTCCACCTCCAACCTCATTCAGCACCGATAACAGTGATTTGTACACCTCAAGCAGAGAGACTGCTGAGACCAGTCCCGCTGGTACTAGCAGTGAGAAGAACTGCAGCTGTCCAAGACCGTTAGCTCGATTCACCCTTCCATCCATTTGAGGATGACCTACACATAATCGGGCATTGAGCCATTGTCTGGCCTCGACCCAATCTCGGAACGCCCGATTGAGATCCTCTAGCACCTCCCGTCCACAGTTTGCGTCATCCTCAAGGCCGTCCACCGCTTTTCGCTTCTCCCCAGTTTGGGGTTCGATGCCGTCTTCAGGGTTCGAACGTGGTGGTCCTCGGGAGAGATGCAGGAGGAGAGAGACGTAATGTGGATGTTTGTGGGGCTCTTGCGTCACTCTGACACCAGCATGTCAGCTTGAGAAAGGGTGAGATGACGCAGCGCACCCTAACCGGAAGCCGTCGAGAACGCCGGTTGAACCCTCCTTCCATCCTTTCCGTAGAACCTTTGCTAGCCTCGGCGGATCCTCGACAGGCATGAAGTCCTGGAAAGAGACGCAGAGCAGTCAGTCAAACGACCACCCCATGTCATAGCCAAAGGCGGCTCTGAGTAATTGGGGAGCCTGACTCACCTCCTCCTCGCCAATCTTGATCACCATCTTCCTCAACCTCGCAACTCCGCTTCCGGGCGGTGAAGCTTGTCTTCCTCCATGTCCCCCGCCTCCTCCGCCATTACTCGTCCAAACTCCGCTACCTCGTCCACGAAAGCCTCCGCGTCTGTTGTCATCTGCTCATGTCCTTGAATTAGCTTGAGCCGAGAGAGGAAGGGAGGAGGACCGTACCTCTGCGTCCCACGCCATTACGCCCTCGACCTCCCCCACCGCCACCACCGTAACCCCCGCCATAGGGATTTGGCGGTATCCCACCAAAGGACGGACCGCCGGGGAAGCCGTTTTGGAAGTTCATGTTGCTGGACAAAAAGTACAGAGATCAAGAGCCGGTACGAAACGTGAGGGGTTTTGCTTTTGGCTCGGGCGGGAGCAATTTCGAGAGTTCCCGGATATAACCCGGCTTTGGCCTCTCCTGAGGTCTGTGGTCAAGTACGATATACATCGAGCATCAAAGATAATACGGAGGTCAACGTAGTCCCTGTACAGTGGCATCGTGATGGACGAGGCGACATGATCGCCACCAAGTCATGGAATTGTGGAGGGGCAGCTTCGATCCTTGCTCAGTGTCAAAGAACAGCCGAGGAAGGATGACACCTCTTACAGTCATGTACCGTTCTCAAGCTTCGTCTTGTCGTCGGATGGAGGCTTCTGACTAGCTGTGACTGGAGGTATGCCTTGTTGTGCATATGAGTGACTCATGAAATGGCTTACTCACTCGTCGAGCTGTCCTTGCTCATACGCCTCATTTTCGTAATTTTCCCGCTTGTACCCCTCCATCGTCGAGGAAAGCTGCAGCCTCACCGCTTCAAGCTCGTGAATCCTCTTTGGGTCGTCTCCCGCTTTCGACACGCCCTCGTCGACCTGCTGCTGCAATTGCTGCTCCTCGGCATCCCGATCCTCCAGCTCCTGCTGGTGCTGCCTAGCCAGCTCCACCACAGTGCTCTCCAGCGCCTTTTGGGTTTCCTCGAGCTTCTCTTGGGCAGTTTTGAGCTCCTCCGCAAATTTTTATTCCGCGACCGACGGCTGAGGTCGGTGACTCACTCCATTGCTTCGCGACGCGCGCATCTCGAGACAATGGACACGAAAGCGGAGTTTGCTGTTGTCCTCCACGAGGTTGTTCATCTGGCCCGCCAAGTCTTGTGACCGCTTGTCGGCCTTCTTGAAGTTCTCTTGAGCGAGGCGGAGCTCCTCGGTCTTCTCTCCAAGGATCGTAGCGGAGTTGGTGATGCCATGTCGAGCTCTGGCAAGTTCCTCATTCGATTCCCGAGCTCGCTTCTCGGCGTCAGCAAAAATTTGACGAGCTGTTCGAATTTCCCTCCGCGCAAGGTTCAACGCCCTATTCTCGCTTAGAGTGTCTGACTCAGTGGTCATACGCTCCGGTCCCGATGCTGAAATTGCACTCACGTCCAAAGTAGCCTTATTCATGACTACCTTCATGGGCTTAAGAGTCTCGACCTCGGCGCTCGGTTCCGAGATCTCATGCTTGGCCATGATGACCTCCTTGTTCTCCGTCGCATCGTCCTGCCGTTCCTCAGCCTCGAGCTCCAATTTCCGCAGTAACTCCTTCAATATCGCCGCGTCTTCGCGTAGCTGGTCCCGCTCTACGGTAATGCTCTTTGACGTGGCCGTTGCCGTCTCAAGCCCTGGAGGAAACCGTAGCCGTTCACCTGATACCTTCTCCAGCTCCGAATTGGTGCTCGACATCTGTGCAGCCTTTTGTCAAGGGTGGCGCCCCGTTCTTCGCCTTGTTCTCTGATCTTTTCATTCCCCTCCACAAGCTGCAGTCGATGCTCATATACCGGGTCCAATCTGCCCTATAGCTAGCTTGTCGGCTACCGCTTCGTCCATCTTAGTCTTCGCGTGTTTCGACGATTCCTTCCATATCTCGTCGTCGGCTTTGAGCTTAGCCTTCTCCTCGTCCATCTTAGTCTTCTCCTTCCTCGCTGACTCCGTCAATCGCTCGACATCCGTATTCCATTCGGCCTTCTCCTCATCCATCTTGGTCTTCTCCATCCTTGCCGACTCCTTCAATGCCTCCTCGTCTGCCCTCCACCTGGCCCTCTCTTCGTCTATTTTCGCCTTGTCCAGATTCGCCAATCTAATCCACGCGTCCTTTACGATGATAGAATCGGGCCTTCTCCTCCTCAAGCCTCGAAACGGCTTCCTTCAACTTCACCTCCACCTCAGCAGCATCCAGCGCATCGCTCAGCAGAGCGTCGAGCTGTCATCGAAGCTGAGGTACTTCCGCTTCCAGCTCATCCCGCTCGGCCAACTTTGGGTATGTGGATTCCAGCTCGTCCCTGAGCTCCTTGATCGACTCCTCCAACCCCTCGATCTCCTTCACTCTTCCATGCCTCGGTCCGAAGCGTGGCTTGCTTCCTGATCAGGTCGGTCGCCCATTGCGTGATCGCATTGACGTGGAGCCGGGATTCGTTCGGGGAGTTCCGAGGAAGTGAGACCGAAGGGGTTGGAAAGGGATCTTTCTTGCGGTGTCGGCGTTTGACTGGGACGTCGGGCGACATCTCGTTACTTGATCGCTTGGCACCGCGCGCGATCGAACGAGGAGCGGATGGCCTCATACTAGAGCAACTGGAGAATTCTGGAGGATGGAGCAGATCATCAGGATAAGCAAGACTTGTTGGAAGATCGAGCCGTGGGGACATCAGTACCTCGCTCGGACCGCTTGTGTGGAGCCGTGATGGCCGTGATGTTACCTGAGAAAGTTCTAGCGTAACGAGCACAGGCCTTTTCGCAGAGGCAGTCTGATTTTACCCGTCGATCGATCCTCGCTACGATGATCGCCGTGGCATTCCGTCTCGAAGCTATAGCTGAGGATGACCGAGCCAGCTTCCTTGGAATTTCACTGGTCGTTGAAGCAGGATTTATCCGTGGAGAGCGGAAGGTACGCCGGATCTGCGTTCGACTTGACATTGCCAGCCTGTCAAGCGAGTCGATCATCTCGTCTACGTTGATGTCTGAAAGAGACGAGATTTCTCTGCTGTTACAGGCATCACTCTAGGTGGAACGGAATTTATTATCCGCTCCTGCCAACGGCGTGGCGACACCGAGGGAATTCGAAATAAAGGTGTATGAAACCATAACGCCGTCGTTCGGTCTCCAGATACTGCATTCCGCCATCCCAGTCTTCACGCATCCAGACATCATGTTATCGATCGACTCGGCTTCGCCTCTCGTGTGCAGCTCGAGACCGTAAGATACGCTCGAACGCCGATCACTCCCTTTGGTCGTGATCGGTCACTGACCCGTCACATCACCTGATTATTGCATTTCTGGTTCGTTCAGATGCGTCGGACAAAATTTCGTTGCTCTGGTAGGTATCACTCGTCCTCGAACACGATTTGTCCCTCGAACACGATTTGTACCGCTGGCTACCACCTTTCTGCGTACGGCCAATACACGAAGCCGACAGCATGGCATCTCATCATCCCAGCCAAAATCACGCATCTGATCACAGACCCTTTCCCTTCGCTTCCCATTCGGCACGCTTCCAGGCTCTATTTGTCATCGCTCTCGGTACCTCCCGAGACTCCGCCAATCCCTCCACGTCCCACTTCACCATACATCCCTTTCGATCCACCACCATCTTTGCCCTCTGCGCACCTTCGGCTCAAATCACCTGATAGGTCACTTCTTGATCCTGCGACAACGTCACCCAGCGCATCAGTCACCGAGATCGACCATCTCGCGAGTACTGGTCTCGATCAGGAAACGAATCGGGACTGGGCCACAAAGCTGAGAAATACCATGGTGAGCTATCTACCCAAGTTCCGATCTCGGCGGGGTCAAGCCTCCCGTTCTGTCGACATCTTCGATCCTTATGTTTGGCAAGTCACAACAATGCCTTCATTTCGGGATCTAGATGATCGTTCTCCTACATTCAGCCGAACCCCGCAAACATACCCATACCCACATCGAGCTCCGAACCAAAGAGCGAATATCATTCGGCCGCTCTGCAACGGTGTCACACAGCCGCCTCTCAGCTCACCGGCAACTGACCAGTCGCGATTGCCTTCCCCCTCCTCCCGAACATCTCTTCCATCCTCCTCGTCTTTGTAGTCCATCTCATCGGCCTCACCGCCCATCACTCATCTACTCCCGACCATCGAATCACTCGCTTTCTCTGCTCGCACTCTCGACAGTCTCGCCGACGTCGATCAGCTTAATTCGGCCCAAGATGTCCTGCGTGTCCTGGATAGACACCTCTTCCCATCCGGTGCACGATGAACATCGGACTTCGCCTCGCCCGAGACCAAACGACCAAACGTTCAGGTTCGCGAGTACCAGAGACCTTGAAAGAACTCCTCGACCACGCGATCCCGATCGTCATATCCTTCACAAGCCATAAAAATGGGACCATCGCAGCACTGGCGTGCTATCTGAAGGGAAAGTTACTCGCCTCTGGATCATGTCAGGACTTCTTGCCGCGAGATGCGAGGCAAGCGTTCAAGGACTTTGAGAGTGCGGCGCGTGGCGCAGAGGTTTGAGGATGGTTCCGCCTTGGGAGAGATTATGAGATCGTTGGCGATGTTGGGCGAGCGAGAGACTGCTTCGAGCGTGGACGGAGTCGTCGAGATTGGGAGTGCACCTATGTAAGCGGTGCCTCCGAGACTTCGCTCATCGTTAGCGCATGGGCACGGCGCACCTCCTCGGCCAGTTACGTCTCCCTTCCGAACCCTTCACGGCCCTTCCTCTTCTTCGCCAAGCTTACGAGACCGCGACCATCGACTTTCCCCAACCCGCCTATGTGTATGGTATGCTCCTCGCTGGAGAGCTCGTCACGAGTATCGCCATCTCACCCTCCCTCGTCCTCCCGCACAACTCCCCCCTACCGAGTCCTTTCTCGCACAACAGGCATTATCCCGAGAAGCCATCGAACGAGCCGCATACCTCTGCCTTCCTCCAGCTCCATACAAGTGCGGCTTCCTCTTCGAGCATGCCGACCTCGGATGCGTTTACGATCCTCCTATGAGCGTGCAATGGCTCAGCCTGGCGAGTCAAGGCGGGGAGGAGGAAGCGGATATTGCGCTGAGCAAGTGGTCCTTATGTGGCGCTGAGGGGCATTTCTCGAATATTCAGGAGCTTGCAAGGGCTTTTGCGGAGAAGGCGGCGAGGAAGGGGCATCCGAATGGGTGGTTTTGCCATGGGATACTATTATGAGTAGGTGGAGCATTTGTTCTGTCTCCATCGACTGATAATTCGAAGACTGGGAATCGGCGGAAGAAGAGATACAGATCAAGCAAGAAGATGGGTATCAGGAGGTATGATCTGCTTCTCGTATAAATATGAAAGCTGAAGCTCGTTTATGGCCAAGCTGGAGAACCCGGACGCCATCGCTCGTCTTCGACGCACTGAACGCGCCAAATCCTGCCGTTATGTCTCTTCAAGAACACGAGTCCCGGATAACGATACTCTCGTCCGCAAGCGTACTCAGGAAGATCCGATCCGACCGAGCGAGTGTCTCCCGACCTCAACGAAGGCGCGCGGAACAGGACCGTCTTCGGATCGAGGCAGACAGAGCAGCGCAAGCTGCGGCTCGGCCAATCCCTGGTCAAGGCGTGATGTCCCCTGTTCCGGGTCACATCATGTCGTCCTAGCCCCGTCACATGATGTCACCAGCCCCGCGGAAAGGCGAGATCATGTCATCTGGACCGTATCATCCAGCAATGCTCCCGACAAGCAACAGCATCCCATCCCGCCCACCGATACCTCACCAAGCGATCTCGTCAGGCGGCTCCGACGCGAGGTCCGGATCAGGTGGGAGCTACCCATATCCCCGTCGACCGTCTCATCCGGAACAACCGAGACGGGCGTCCGAGACGAAGGGTCCGCACACTTTTGCGGAGATGGGTTTCATTAGTAAGCCGGTGCAGGATGCGGGTCGCGCGATCATGTAGCTAGTGAACGAGGGAATTCAGGTACCCGGGACTGTCTAGGTCTCTAGACATACATCACTGCAATCATCCCAACCATCACATAATGCAACATGTATGTAATGCTCCTTGTAAGGCTTGCCTACCCTTGGCCGCTCCGCCTTCCCAATACCACTTCCTGTCCTCGGCAATAAGGTCTGCACCAGTATCATCAGTATCGTCCCCAAACTCATTTTTCTCATCCGTCTCCGGACGTTCGATCTCTTTGAGAGAGGGATTGGCCAGGCACACTCCATCCGGGCCCATGCGAGCTCTACGTCATGTCGTGACGTGTTTGATGTGCTGTCCTGCCTTTGCACTCCGTACCGGAACCGATTCCTTTGCCGGAAATTGCCCACTGCACCGGATGCTTCCAACCAGCCAATGCCAAGTTCTTGACCTCGATATCGCTGTGTTCCGCTTGCAAGTCTACAGGCTAGACCAGGACATCATTTGTCCCCGAGCAGCCACATCAGTAAAGGCTTCAGCAAAGTGACCATGATGTGGGACACTGAGTAGACTCCCTCCTGGCCGTAATTCAAGGTATGTACACGACGGACCCTTAGATTTGTTGCAAGTCATGAATGCATAGACATAGATCAATCATCGAACTCGAGTAAACAGTGCGGTCTCCTCGTCACGTGCTCGATCTCGACCGAGCACTTCAACAAAGACCACTGATAGAGGTCGAGGCGCAGCCTTTAATCGATGTGACGTACTGAGCACTCAGAGTGTCGCAAGTGCATGCATCTCACATAATCATCGCGTCTAAGAAAGTGTGAGAACGCGTCACGAGGACACAAAGGAGCCTAGATCAACCGTCATTGTGATGACTCGAAAAAGGTAGCGCTTAGCGAGACTGTGTGGTGAATCAATCTGCCTTCTGTTGTCAACTTCATCTGAAAGGATTCGCAGAGAGGATAGAAAGGTGGGTCTAAAGATTTCGATCACACGAACACTTCTGACCCTCAACAGGGAGCTTTTGATCCATGACTTGACGCTGAGCAGCATAGTCGCCCGGAGGATATCGTTGCTTCCAAGAGAACGCACTCGCGTCATATGGTCACATCAACACGGGTCTTGTAGTGCGAACAGTGGTCTGCAGATAGATGACGTAAAGTGAGTCTGAAAAGTTATCAGGTATACGGCTATAGCTGACTCCGGGCGTTGCAAAGACGCCGTCGATCAATTCACTGGGAAAAAAAATGTGTCTATGTGGCGGCGATCAATCCAGAGGCTTTGGAGGATTTGCCACCAAGCGATACTCCTTCTCACGTGGTCCAGGGAGACCGGCAATCAAGTGAAGGTGCCTCAGGCTTTCGCGATGATGAGACTCAGAGGGATGCATCTGGGAGCAGGGACAGGGTGAGGGTCAGACGGCCTGCGGGTAGTGAGACCATTTTTGCAGGAAGCACCGAGTCCTCATACACCGTCCAACGGCTGGGGTTTCATGTATATATCGCGTCATTGCTCAGTATCGCTCAATATTCACCTGTATCACAGACGGCCCAAGTGTCTCAAATATGCTTGTGCTAATCCCATGGTCTCTTGTGCTTGTCCTCCGAATCCGGCTCCTCGGGATGCCACGGTTCCGTGCCCCATCCTCCATCAATGCCTCACGCGTCTTTGCCCAGATATCTGCAATTTTCGGCATCGCTTCACCATCGGGATCAGATACGACATCGTCGTGAATCGCGACACAGTTCATCAACGTAAATGTCGTAAAGTGTTTGGCGAGTCTCGTACGTAGTCCGTAAAATCTCGTCGAAGATGGGCCCGCGACGCTTGTCCTCTTCACCCACGTCGACCTTGGCATTGGGGATTCTGGATAGCTTCTCAGTAAGCAATGGGAGCTCGACAGAAAGCGTTGCCAATCGGTCTGTGTAGATCCTTGAATCGTGATCCTAGTCACGCAACCAGAATGAGCGATCCGTAGGGTGGTGGTCCCTTGGTCGAGAGATAGCCCCATTATCCTTCGTGGACTGGAGCAGCGCTGGCGTTGTTGACCTTCTCGTTGGCGCTACTGATGGAAAATTTTTAAAGTCTCACATCTTGACTGCTGATGTTTTCGCCTGGCTTGGCCAAATCAGAACTTTGGTGGGTGCTCTTCGCATTCTGCTCTCTGACGGGATCAGCCGGGCTGGAACGGTGACCGCTCTGGATGATCCTGTGTACGATGCTTTGAGCGACGTCGTCGATATTTTCTTGTCCTGGTCCGCAATGCTCTCAATTAGGCTGTCGAAGTCTACTCCCGGAAGCGTCAATGAGATGTCTGTTGGATGATGAGGTCATCCTTGCTGACGAGCTGGCCATCAATCAAAACAAAATCGTCATCTGCAAAGTATAACTGAGGGTCCTCCTCCACATAGCTCTGGTTGCTACTCTGCACGGGGTTCATGTTGAAGTCTCGATACAAGAATGTAACAGGTTGATCGAAATTGTAAAGTATGACCAAGACAGCCTTACACCGTCAGAGATGCTTCCGACCTTTAGGTGCCTTCGATCCATGCCGTTGAGCAGCCTCTTCGCACGGACGTCGAGTAGCGCCTCGACATTATGTACATGCATCAATGTGGTAGAACTGATACAGGGATCGGTGAAACGAGTGGACAGACCGGAGAAGGAGCGTGCAAAGTGCGTACCTAGACAACCACATAGCCTTCGTCATCCACGATCTCATCCTTCTCAAGCTCCCCCTCCTCTTTCCTCCTGTCCTCCTCATCAGCCTCCCTCTCCCTCTTCTCCCTCAAGCGAGAGACGTCCGGAACCGGCTGATCCTCGCTGGCCAACGTATCCTGCTCGTCATAGTAACTCAAGTACTCCCTGAAGAGGTTCGTCTGATTGTCCAGACTCTTGCAGATCGTGATCAGGCGATTCCTGACAACCTTGCGATGCGCGATCTCGATCAGTCCATCGATCTTGGATTCGTCGGACGGGAAATGGGAGGGCTCCATCCTGAGAATCTGATCGGACAGATTGGAAATCTCCTTGGCGACTTGGTGAGTTTGGGCATTGGGGTCACGGTACCAGTGGAGCGGATCATCCGGGGGGAAGGTGTTGCGCGGATCGACGATAGACCACGAAGCTGACTTGGTGGGATCGTGCTCGGTAGCATCGCTCCTGCTGGCGTTCTTGACAGTACTCTGGGTCATGCTGTGAGCTGATTGTAAAGACGAGGTCAGAAATGAGAGTGAGTGGGACGATAGTGAGCGAAAGAAGATAGTAAAGGCAAGGATTCCCCCCGACAGATGATATTTATCCCTCGAAGGCTCATCCTTCCGATCACCAAGCCTCGGACAAAGGGAGGAAGATGACAAAGTCACAAAGGTCTACGAATCATCTTTGACTCGAGAAGTGATTAGAGCTATGGATTAGGCATGAATGTTCTGCGCTGACAAAAGAGCCACGAGTGTTTCTCTCGAGCGGACATCCACCTTGCGGTACTTTATGTCCGCACACTTCGGCAACGCAGTGAGGAGCCTAGCCAGAACTCGCGCCTGTGGGAGCGGACTCAGGGCGTCAGGATTGTTGAAATCTACAGGAATGACGCGCTTCAGCCTTTGAGCGCAGCCCAAGCGTATGCTCGGGTCAGCTCGGAATTTGCATTCCTGTACTTCCCCCTTACAATCCCGACCCCTTCATCCCTTCACACTCCCCTGCGCTACCTTTCGACCTGCGCTCCATCTACCTCGCTTTGCAGGCCGCTTGACTCTCCAGGTGGTCGACCGTGATAGGTGTCCCAATACTTCCAGCATCGTAGACACTCGTGAAGCTCGTCCGATCTTTCGGTATATCCTCGCTGACTCGTTTTGTTTTTGAGTTCTTCGCCTTGACTGGCGAGTCCACGTTGTCCAGCTTCTTCTTCCGAGGAGTAGGACTGGATGGGGGAGGAGCATGCACTGTCGGTGCTGCCGGCGTGACAGATAGGACCACTGTGCCGCTGGATATTGGGTCGACCGTTGCTTCCGGTTCGGCTGTAATGTCATTTTCAAGAGTGTAATCTAGAGGGTTGGGAACCGGAGAGACGCGGTCGTCGGCTTTCAGGGTACGCCTTTGATCTGTTAAAGCTGAAAAGACGCGCAGCGGTTGTTGGGTGTCGAGGGGGCGAGGACCGATATACCAGTCCGTGAGCGGGACGACAGAAAGCTTTGCGGGCTTGGGCGGAAGGCGAGCAACGGCTGGGGCTCGCGGTCGAGCGGCTTTCGATGCGGATAGGACAAAACCAGACGTGGATCGGAACTCTGGAGACATATTCCGATGACTGTCCTGGTATTCCTCCTTCGTCAGGCGGTAGGCTTGCCTCGCAATGCACACTATGCCAGATCAGCTTGCGCTAGCGGAAACAGTAGCAAGATCACGTACCGAAGCCAAAGCCGTCTAGCGTGGGCAGTAGCTCTATAGCCTCCGACCCAGTCCTGACCCCGACGACATCGCCGTGTTGGATGGTGAGCTCGCCCTGCTTCATCCGAGCACCGGAGGCGAAGCTCTTCCGCTGGAACCGCATCGTCCCGTCAGAGCCAAGGTAGAGAAAGGCGGCATAAGAATTGGGCGTGACGATGACATGCTAAGACGAGCTCAGAGACTGCATTTCTGTCGATACGCAGAGACTCACAGGCTGCAGAGAAGTGGCTAGCTGAGGAGGGTAAGCAGCGATGAGAAGCGAATTGAACCTTCTGTGACGTAAGCGTTAGCTGGAAACGAGGGGTTCGATGAGACTCACTCCTTCTCGCCGGAAAACATCCGAGCGGCACGCTCGTTGATCAGGTCTGCAGCGTCCAAACATTGCTGAGGGGATCTGCTCCAATGCACTGCCGGATTCGAGGGGAAGGCTTCGAAGTCTGGTGCGTCAGCTCCCCCACACAGGTACGTGTAGAAAGGCGCTAGGTATGCGTCTGCCGCTACGTCAAATTAGCTTGATCTTCGAGCCGAAGGCTCACTCACGTCGACAGCCACCAGTTGGCTGAATGTGCCGCTTGAATGGGATCTCCGGAGGCCCTTGCGCTTGTAAGACCTTGAATATCGACCTCGCCGCGGCATGGGCCGTCTTCCCTTCCGAGTTCAAGGCGTGATATACTTCTGCTCCGTTGCCGAAAGCCGCTTCTAGGCCGTATTTGACGACCTTAATGTCGTCGGCGAAGAGCGTCCATGAACGAGTCACACGAAACGGCCAATTCGGAAAGCCGTCCTCGTGCCGTGGTCCGGTACAAATGGGTCTAATAGGGGATCGAAGCTGAGTGTCGTCGTAAATATGGCGCCGAGGGCAGACGACATGCTAGACATCGGTAAGTGATAGTTCTTCTATGGAGACATAGTACTGACGCCACAAGCATCACAATCCCACTCCTTCCACTTCTTCCTCTCATTCGCCATCCCACATGAGTGACACACCCATCCTCGCCAGAAGTCCCTGCCAGCTTGATTCGAGTTGGCTTGATGGAAGTCGCCTGCGGGTTCGGGAGGTCTCAAGTGCAAACTGAGGGCTGTGGAATCTACCCTGACGAGAGGACGCAGCTGGCTAGGCGATTTATCCGGAGGACCAATCGGATATGTACTGATATCGCCGGACAAGCGCATCTCTTCCTCTCTCCTAGAGACATCGAGGAAAAACCAAGGGCATGACTCGTTAAGGCAAAGATTTCCTTTTGCATAGACCTTCTCCGACGTCGCCGAGCAATGCGGACAGTGGATCTCGTGGCTGCTACTGGTGTCCTTCTCAGCAGGCGGTCGAGTGGGCTCGGAGTTGCGCTGTACTGTTGTCGCTCCATGTATTCCCGGTCCTGCGACATTACATGCATGCTTCTCATCCGTGCCGACTGGCGGAGCAGGTACTCGATCGGGCTCGCTGACGGCCGACCACCACGGAGTTGACTGGTCGCGATCACACCATTCAAAGCGAAATTTCCAGTTGATTATGGTCGGAGCCGCTCGAGGCGGGATCTGGGGTTCGGCGAAGAGATCGAAATCCTTGAAGTCGGGCTCGACCTAGGTCTTCATCAGCCTAGCCTTCCAATTTGGTGCATAGCATCCGCGTACCCAAGCATCTACCACCCAAAACCAACCCAGCACGACGAAGGGACGCGGTACCTTAAACGGCGCAGAGGAATAGTCCTGCGCGACAGCGATGGCGATAGGAGAACATGTACGCTGTGCCTTGAGCAGTGCGGCAATTTCGGGAGCCTCGACTCGACCGCTCGCGATCGTTGAGCGGTCTGAGACAGACTCCACCAAACCGCCATTGATAGTCGAGCCGACTGAGAGGTGATTTTGATGATCCCGACGATCGGTGTTATCCCGGAAGTCTGGGTGGAAGATTGGTCTCGATGCACCGCTGAACTCGTCAGCTTTTCCATAATAAAATGGAATCTGCTCACATGGACGTAACGATCGTCCCCGCTTGCTTTCCCCTTCCCCAAAAGACACCTTGTCCCGGCGCCTGTCCCTCCAGGATCACACCTCGCGCCACCCCACCAGCACCAATCCCCACACTAGCTCCAACCGTCTTTACTGGTTGGCGCAGATATTCCGCTGCCGATTGCAATGCATGTCGAGTCTTTGCCCAGACTGGGCAAGGGCCTTTCATATCGCTCAGAGGTGGCCGGAGAGCAGTTTGCTCGATCCTAGCGAAGTATGCCCGATCGCCGGCAGTGAGGGGAAGTTCCTGGACATGGCCGTTTGGCTTCGGACGCGGTTTCTTGGCTAACGAGCCGTCGTCGTTCAGGTCGTTTGGGTCGATCTCGCCGGCTGCGGATAGGCGTCGTTTCTTACGGACTCGCTTGCTGCGACTAGACGCGTCCTCGAAATGCAGGAAGCCGCTTGAATCTGGGTCCATAGACAGATCCGAGGCCCGCCCCTTGCCTTTCTCCGTCGCGCTGAGCCTTCTCTCGCCATACCGTCCTGAGCCGATGCCTTCCTCATCCTGGGGTCTAGACGTCCCTGACGCATTCTCCTGGTTTGCAGGCGATGATGAAAGGTAAAGTGGTGGCGGCATACTGACGGAGGGGTCTCAGCGTAGTTCGAGGACTGGAGGGGGTCGTCATACCTGGAGATTGGGCCGAGACGAGAGGAAAGATCTCCATGCCTCCCATTCGCAGTGGGCGCAGTAGGAGGAGCATAAAGTGATGCGCTTGAGGTTGCGAGTGGTCGGGAACCGGACTGCGACGCTTGGAGAGCAAGGTGGACTTCGGAAGAAGACCGAGCTTGCGTAGGTTGATCGAGCTTACGAGAGGGTGAGAGCGGTACGGATGCTGAAGAGTTGAATAGAGGGTCATGTCCTATCATATGATGCGAAGGAGCTCCGTACGAAGTGGGCGGAGTGTTGCGTGGTCGATGTCCAGATGGGGGATTCGACGAAATGGATTGGTCGCGAGCGTAGGAAGGGAGGTGAATTGGACTCGTGGGCGGTGGCCTGGAGGACGAGGAAGCGTTGATCGGCAGCTCTGGAGTATGACAGGAAGCGCTTCGTTCCTCACTGGGATGTCTAGGGGCGAAGCTTGACATGACGGTATCTTCCACTCTACCCCTACCTCACTCTACATGAGCTCCGAGCGAACGTCTGCTCTGCAGAAGGAGGAATTCAATATACGAATTCCCAAAAACTCGCCAAATCTCAGCTCTTACCTTCCCTCGCACCCAAAGTCGCCTTTCCCTTTTCTCCTTCCTGCCCTTGGCAACGTTCATCTCGTAAGCATGCTCAATGCGCTTCGGACCGTCATCCTACCCCCTATCGAGGATGCGAGACCGCTTTCGGCGGGTTATGAAGCGATTGGAGCTGAGGAAGATGGACCGGTGGAGAGGAACAAAGGGGATGAGGGAGGGGTGTATTGGTGTTTCTGGGTGTTGGGAGCAGGCGTTCTTCTCAGCTGGAATGGTGGGTAATATCCACCTGCTCCGGGGACAGGTACTAAAGGAGCCTGACAGTACTAATTTGCACGATCCCGCTGTTTGCGAACTTCTTCCCGCTCGAGTCCGGGACGAGGATGAGCCTCGCGAGCTGGTTGTCCACGGCGTATTGCTTCAGTAACCTGTTCTTCCTCGGTGCGGCTCAACGAGGTGTCGGCAAGGTGTGTCGCCATAACTTGTGGAGAGATCAAGATTTTGACATAACTCAGACACCCCCATCGCCCCGACTTCACTCCGCCCTCCTACTCCTTCTCATCGTCTGTCTCCTAACCACCTTCCCCGTCCTACCCTTCCTCCTCCCTCACCTCGCTTCCACCACGCCCAACTTCCTCCTTCCCCTGCTTATCATCCTCACACTTCTCCTTGCCCTGTCGACAGCATACCTCCAATCGGCAGTCTTCGCCCTCGCCTCACTATGGGGTTCACCCGAAGTCATAGGGGTGATGTCGGGACAAGGCGGAATCGCAGTCCTCGTCTCGGGCACACAAATCATCCTCGCGATCATCTCAACTGTCCGACCAACGGGTATCGATGATGGCGTCGAACAAGGGGGCCAGAGCACTCTTGCTAGTGTGGGGTTGTGGGCATTGTGCGCGGCCGGTGCGTTTGGGTGTATGATCGCGCATCGACGGCTGGTCTCGCACCCTAATTACTCGATCGTCCTTGCCCCTGTGTTCGCCAGAAGGGACCATGTGGATATGGCGGGAGAGGGCAGGGAGGCGGGGATGGGCGTGACGAAGCGGGTGCTCAGGAAGAATTGGATGTTGGAGAGTGCGGTGGCTTGGGTGTTCATCGTCACATTGGTTGGTCCGAGTTTGCCTTGCACAGCGGCAATCGCTGGGTGAATGCGACTCTAGCTGACCAGTTTGGACGCAGTCCGTCTTCCCGCCGATCACTACCGCCATCGTCTCCGTCCGAACCCCACCACCCCGATTACTGCAACCAGCCGTCTTCATACCCTTCCATTTCGTCATATTCAACAGTGCGTCTCCTTCCGATGCCCGCGTGTCTCGTTATTGACTCAGTCAAAGTCGGCGACTATCTCGGCCGGACATACCTGATCCGCATCCCTGGCTTCCTCTTCACCTCCCACCCCCGAGTCCTCCTTCTCTCCCTCGCTCGATCAGCCTTCATCCCCATCTTCCTGCTCTGTAACATCGTCCCACGCTCCTCTGGCTCGCCCATCCCTGCGATCAACTCAGACACCGTTTACCTCCTGATTCTCCTAGTATTCGGCTTGACGAACGGGTAAGCAGCCTCCTTACTGATCCTCGTCAAGTGGCAAGTCTGATCCTCGACTCAGATACATCTCGAGCTTGTCCATGATCCTGGCCTCCTCTCCTTCGCTCAATCCCGCAATAGAGGAAGAAGAGAAGGACGTCGCAGGCACGCTTGCGGCATTCTGTCTCGTAGCCGGTCTCGCTTGGGGGAGCTTATGTAGTTTCGGAGTGAATTGGTTGGTCAGAGGGAATGCTTTTGGGTGAGGGTACGTTGTACTACTATGCATGATTCTCCGTGATCCTTCACGAAAAAGTGGAGAGTGGGGTGATGATCATCTCTCTGTCCCAGGGTTTGACCTCAATGCCGTGGCGGAAGAAAATGAGGCTCTGGGCGTCGGTCCAGGGTTGGAACTCTGTTTCAAAACGGTCAGATATCTTCATGAACGGGAAGGGTAAACGCACGGATCAGGAAGGCGAGATGCTCGTCGTGCTCGAGATGGAGTGAGTCTCGCATCGGCATCGAGTCTTCCGAAACCATGTGGGCGAGCAGTCGCGGGATCAGAGCCTAGGCCAGCTATCAATGAAGCTCGATAGAGGTCATCCTGGGATCAACAGACGGACTGAGAGGAGTTGGCCGATCATTTCGGTGATGCCCGATCTTCTGCTGTCGCTGTAATGGAAGCCGTCGGATTCGCCGAGAATTGAGACCTGAGCGACATATCTAGAAAGACTTAGTTCGATACACGGACAATTCACCGAGGAAAGAGAAGGAAAAGGATGACGGACTTTGAGGAGATGTGCAGCTGATGTGTGCTGTCTGGTACGAAGTTTGGCTTCCTCGATGAACGTCCTTGACGATGGTCGATCTCGTCGATAACCAATTCCGATGGTCTTGCCATCATAAGTAAGATAGAGGAAGAGAAGATCAAAAGTCGGGAATAGAAAGGTTAGTTGAGGGGGTCCTTTGGGGCTCCCTGCACTTCCCTAAGCCCGGATAGACGAGTCGTTTTGCATCTTCAAACATTCCCCGCACATTCCCCGCCTAATCCATCTCCCCCTCCTTCTCCTCCCCAACCCCATCCTCCCGATCAGCTCCATACTCCGCCTCATGCACGAACTCCTGCTCCGCCCCCATCGCCGCTCCCACTGTCACCTGTCCCCAAGCTACTCCATCTTCTCCATTATGATGAGCGGATCGGGAAGTCAAGCCGTACGCCTCGAGTTCGGGTGGGAAGGTGTCGAGGAGTGTGGACTGGACTTGGTTGGCGATCTCGTCGAGTCTGGCTTGGGCGTCGGGGTGGAAGCGGTCGTCTGGCTCCTCGATGATCTATGCAACGATCGAGTCCGTCAGCTGATTGAAGATGCCTAGACGGAGGTATGGAAGATGCTTCGCCTTAGGTCCCACCAACAGAGCAGAGGACTGACGCAGTATAGCTCAACCGGCAGTACCGGCGCGAGGTTGCAGATCTGCAACACCTCTCCTTTGGTCAGGTCATGATCCTGAAGCTCATTTGCCAGTCTTGCGACCCCTTCGTCTGTCTGCCGGGCAGTGGAGTTATGTTCGCTGCAGAGGTAATGGATAACCTGATCCCCTTGTCAGCCAAAAGTATATCCCCATATAAACTAGAGATTCCCCATGTACATTTGGGATCAGATATTTAGGAGATCCAAGAACTTACCTGATCCTGTACCCATACCAGCTCTGTACTCAACCCCCTCCGCTCAGCCACATCCTCTTCCGCACTCTCCTCTCCAAACTCGACCTCCGGCTCTTTGTCATCCACCTTGAGCGGATATTGCTCTCGAGCTTTGGCCGAGGAACGGGCGGAACGAGTGGCGATGAGGGATTGGAGAATGTCGCTGTCCTTCTTGAGGGACAGGAAGTGGTCGAGTACTTCCCGGTTGGAGAGATGGATTGGCGGGGCAGTGGCTATCTATGAGGGGTGAGCATGCTGGTGTGATGGGAGGAGGGGGGACGGACCCGCATGGTGCTATCATGTTATCATCTGTGACCTACTTGCCCAAAAGAAAAGTGTCAATCGTATCAGAAATTGAGAGGTAGAGTCGTGCTTGATGAGATTCCGTTAGTCACTACAGTCGACAAACCTGCCCCATCAGAAAGTCAATTCTGGTCGCCACATACAGATGACCGGTGATACCGGCGCGATACCTGCCCCGAATTGCTTCCGCCCTCCACCTGCCGCGTCGCGTCTACGTTTACATGGACCAGCTAAGTCGGCCTCCTCTCTCTGTCTTCTCCTCCTGTCCAGGCGGCAGTTCTGGTCGATCACCCGAGAGTGATCATACGCGTGGACTCGCCATCGCCAAAAGCAGGCCAAGGCTGTCCGAACATCCTCCCGGGACCCAGACAGGATGGGGAAGAAACCGGTAGCTCCCGGTGGGGACAGTGGACCGAATACTATCTTCAAAGTGGGTTGACAGCGGTAATATTGGTGGGGAAACGCCGTTTAAGCTGATGCGGTCTTTTCCTTGTTGCTCAGGCCACGTACAGGTGAGTCCGACATGCCTTTGGCGAATTATTGCGCCATGAGCTACACCGATACTGACTCGTTTCGTCTTTGTTCCGCTCGTGATTAGTGGAGTGTGAGTACCATCAACCAGTAGTGATGTCCTGTTGACCTCTTGGTTTGCAGTCCCGTGTACGAGATGATATGTCGAAATGTTGCGGTAATGCGACGGCGATCCGACGCGTATCTCAACGCGACCCAGATCCTCAAGGTCGCTGGATTCGATAAGCCTCAACGAACGCGTGTGCTCGAGCGTGAAGTCCAAAAGGGCGAGCACGAGAAGGTGCAGGGAGGCTACGGGAAGTATCAGGGTAGGTCGAACGAACAGGAATTGGTGCCCGCTGAGTCGCGCAGGCACCTGGATCCCGATCGAGCGAGGATTGGCATTATCGAAGCAGTACGGAGTGGAAGATCTGCTTCGACCGATCATTGATTACGTCCCGACGTCCGTGTCACCGCCACCCGCGCCGAAGCATGTAGTAGCGCCACCAACGAAAACGAAAAAGGAAAAAGAAGGGAAGCCGGGTAAAGATGGGTTCGCCACGCCGCTCAAGACCGGTCCGATGTCAGCGGCAGCGCTGCAGGCCCAGGCTCAGCTCGCGGCGCAACGCACAGCGGGCAAGCAACGCGTCGATTCGACACCGGACCACGAGACTGCGCGGTCGGCCGATGAGAGTATGACGGGTACGCCGGAGGATGATGACTCGAGCTCCGATACGCCTAGTCCCCTTGCATCTGGGTTGGAAGCGGAACGAGAGACGGCTATGACGGAAGTAAATGGTATACAGACGGACAACGGAATGGGATCGAGCTCGAGAAAGCGGAACGCCGCGGTGATGATGGAGGAGGATGACCAGTATGCTCATCTACAGAGAGCACGGGGTCAGAGCGCTGTGCATACGCCCCGAGCGAGTCCTCGACAAATGGCGATGGGTTTGGGAGAGGAGCCACTCGGACCGGAACAGTACGACGATATCATCTTGAATTACTTCATCTCGGAAACGACTCAGATACCCTCGATCCTCGTTTCGCCACCCCTCGATTACGAGCCAAACAGTCATATCGACGATGAAGGCCATACGGCACTGCATTGGGCTTGCGCGATGGGTCGGGTCCGAGTCGTCAAGCTCCTGCTTACCGCTGGAGCCAGCATCTTTGCCGGGAACAACGGCGAGCAAACGCCGCTCATGCGGAGCGTCATGTTCAGCAATAACTACGATGTCCGAAAATTCCCAGAACTGTACGAGCTGCTCCATCGATCTACTCTGAATATCGACAAGCACAACCGAACTGTCTTCCACCATATCGCCAACCTCGCCTTGTCGAAGGGTAAGACGCATGCAGCGAGGTATTATATGGAGACGATTCTCTCCCGGTTGTCCGATTACCCTCAAGAACTGGCAGATGTCATCAACTTCCAAGACGAAGACGGAGAAACCGCGCTCACTCTCGCTGCGCGTGCACGGAGTCGGCGATTAGTCAAAGCCTTGTTGGATCACGGCGCCGACCCGAAGGTGAAGAACCGCGATTTCAAGTCCGCCGAGGACTATATCCTTGAGGATGAGCGATTCCGATCATCACCCGTCCAGGGCGCGAACGGTACGCGCGGCTCGACATCTATTCTTGGGGATCGCGGTTTCGCCCCGCAGCTCTACAACTCGGACGCAGCCGGGATGACGGGCGGGTCTTGCCTGAGTGACATCACCGCGCATATGCAGTCACTCGCACGGTCATTCGATGCGGAATTGCAGGGCAAGGAGAGGGATATCCTGCAAGCCAAGGCGCTACTCACCAATATTCACTCCGAGGTCACCGAGGCGAGTCGACTTATCCAGAGTCTGGGAGAGCAGGTTGTGCCAGTCGAGGATTCTCGCCGGGAGCTGGAGGGACTGCAGGTTACGCTTCGGACAAGACTGGACGAAGTCATGAGGAGCGGGTATGAGAGCTGGTCGCTGGGTCAGATGGGGCGGGAAAAGCGGTGGCGAAATGGGGAGAAGGGAGAGGATGTTTCTGATCTGGATGGGTTGATAGGGTCTGGCGAGGCGGATGAGGAGGCCACGCTGAGATGGGAGGTCGAAGAAAAGCGGCGAGTGAGGGGAGAGGCGGTGCGGCGGTTCGTAAAGGCACAAACGGAGGTGGGTACACAATTCGCAGATTGCAAGATATTAACGGGAGTAGGCCGGGACAGGGGAGAAGATCGCACAGTATAGACGGCTGATCGCAGCTGGGTGTGGGGGAAGTGTGGCCGTGAGCGATGTGGACAATGTGATGACGCAGCTGCTTGAGGTGAGTCACCGTGACCTCAGGGTTTGCAAAGCTGAGGTGTGGCCAGACATTGGAGAACGAGAGCGATCAGACGGCATATACGAACCCCGCTGTCGGGGTGGGGAACGTAGCGCCCGGAAGCGTGCAATGGATGTCATAGGGTCAGAGCATAGCATACCAGAGTCGGGGATAAGCGAGAACCGCAGGAGGCATCTTTGTATTCTTGGCATGCATCTTCTTGTTCTGGTTCGATGCGAGACTTTGCCACACTGCCACATGGACAGGGGTAACGCACGTATCGCTCGCATGATGTAGATCACGCTCTTCCAAGGTTCCCCCTTTCACCATACAAGCACAGTTCGAGCTATGCGCAAGATCCAGACTGACTCGGAGCCTTTTGCTCGGTCGAGATGACCCGGAGTCACGAGATTTCGTTGTCACACTTCGAGGACCTCCCCGACGACGTCCTCTCCAACATCCTCGCTCGTCTCCACTTACCCGATCTCTTACGTCTCCAACACCTCAGCTCGACCCTACACTCCCGGGTAAGCACCGTCTGAAGTATCCATCTCCCTTGACAATGCTGATGTTCCCAGATCGCCCACCTCGGCATCCCCCGCTACCTCTCCCACCACCCCCAACACCACCTCACCATCTTCCCACCCCCATCGCAAATCACCCCACTCGACCTTCTAAAGCACAACCACCACACCACCACCTCCCTCTCCAACCGCCGATGGCATGCCCTCCAAGTCGGTCCCACTTGGCCAACACATGTCATCCCCACCCTCCTTGTAACCCCCACTTCCCTCCTCCTTGGCGTAGGAGGTCACCTTCTCGTGCACCCTATACTTGACGGCGGGGTGGGTCGAGCGAGGGAGTATCCCATTGCTAAGCGGCGTAGCGGGAGTAAGGCGGATATCATTGGGGTGGTCGAACTTGGTGGTGGGGAGGTTGGGGTGGCACAGTACGATGGGACGTTACAGAAGGTGGCACTACCCGACGGGAGAGCGACGGCGCATTTCGCACATCCGAGAGAGGCGAATGTTCATACCCTATCTGCGAGTCCGGGTGGGGAGATCATGAGTACGACTACTTCCACCGGGATGGTCTCTGTCTTCCAGAGTCGATCTCCTTGGGTACCACCCGCCACGTTCTCGCTCCGACAATCCCGAGCTTGGTCCAGCCTTGTCACCCGCGAATCTCTCCTCCTAGGTGTGACAGGTACAATCGATATCCATCCTCTCCTCCCCAGCGGTCCTCTCCCCACTCCCACGCGCGCACTACATGGACCCGACCCACCTTCCCGCTCAAGTCCTTACGACCTCGCCCATCCCCCTTCTCCATCGATACATGACCCCCACCTCCTCCTCTCAGCATGGTACGATTCCCACCTCCGACTCCACGATCTCCGCTCACCCGATCCTGGACCATGCCTCGAGATGTCGGACCCCTGGACGTGGGCAGATGGGTCAGCGATGTACTCCTGCGCGTTCCTAGCAGAGAACCACGTAGCGGGCGGCGGGGCACGACACGGGACCGTCGCATTCTTCGACATAAGGCAGCCCAAGACCGGTTGGTCATGTTTCTCGCCCGAAGGAAGGGGTTCGCCGGTGTACAAGCTGGTCGGCGAGGGAGGGAGACTGTGGGGAGTCACCGAGAAACGGGCGTTCGTATTGACGCTCGATGGGTCGGGTGGGCTAGTGGATGGCGTAGTGAGAGGGGAAGCGCGGGCGGCTAGGAAGAAGGAGAGGGAACGGCCTAGTGGGTGGAAAGGGCGAGGTGGGAAGTGGGGTTGGACTGTTCGGTATGGTGAGGAGGCGGAGGAGGGGGCTTCGGGTTATGAACATGCTCAGAGAGGGGTTAGGTTGTTTGATTCGTTACGTGCGGCGTGAGCATTGCATGGATCTTGCATGTCCGGCGTTGTGATCGGGGAGCTCAAGCTTCTCTATGCAGGGATTGCTCCCAGTGACGGCGTTAGAGCGACTTGTCGATATTCGAGTGAAGCTGGGGAATAAGGATGATGCGTGACTTGCTCAAGAAAGCCTACCCCTACTCTATCTTCACGTCCCCATCCCCATCATCCTCCCCATGACCGTTCATCTCCCCTATCCAACTGGGAACTTCGAAGCCTACAGTCTTGCATTCCAGTGTCTCTAGGCAGAGCAGGACGACAACACCTGTTTTTGCAAACGATGGAATCAATATGATTCTGGTTGGCGAGTCTGGCTCTATGATCCCTATCAGTAGACTCAACCAGCAGCAGCAGCAAGATTGGACGCACCCCCAACAATGGCAGTCTCGAACTCCGGCTGGTTGCCCAAAAAGTAGACCTCTGGTCGGTGATGGACGATGAAGGGGTCAGCGTCCGGGAAGGGGTATATCCCTGGATTATATCAGTACGGGACTGAGAAGGGGAAATTGATACCGACAAAGAGTGTCTGGTGCGGTCGGTGCGAGATGTCGCCATTCCAGCGTTCTTCGAGCCATGCCTAGTCGAGAAGAAGAGGGAAGGTATTTATATATGTCGTCTAATGTCTGCCCGCCAGTGCCGAGGAAGCTTAGTTGTGGCGTCAAACCCTACCCAACCGGCAAGCAGAAGGACGGACCTTCGACCGCCTATTTCCATCCACGAAGGATTCGTCGCACATTCCAGCCCCTGCATCTTCTTTCCGCCTATCATCACCTTCGGCAATGGCTGTTGTGGAAGAGTTGCGCCAGCTGGATCTGAGGGTCCGGGAATCAGGTTGACGGGAAGGGCGGAGGCGAGTAGATCTGTGAGGAGAGTGGAGAGGGATTTGGTGGGATGGGATGGGTAAAGGGGTTTAGATGCGTTGTTGAAGCGTTTCTGATCGGGAGTCAGTCTATGAGCTTTATTCAGTTGCCGTGACGGACAGGTTTTTTGTCGTCCTCGCCCCGTATGGGCATTGTCAATGAGTTCCCAGCGAGGATTAGCCGGGCTATTCGAGCGCCATCTAACTGGTCCTACGGTACATGAGCCCAGATCCAGCCAGACTCCTTGACGCTCACGGCAGGTCCACCAGTCTCGCCTGTCAACCATTCGACCAAGAGTTCCGCCTTGAGATCCGCAGGTGCTTCTTGCGCGCCAACTGACAAGCCTGACACCAGCGCGACCCATGTCTTCTCGGATGAGCGATTTTTCTCCGAATCGCCTACGAGACAGCTTAGCGCGGAAATCAAGTGACCGAAGACACCTACCATCGACTAAGATGTCCTCCTTCGCCCTGTCTTTGCCTTTACTGCTCCTATTGACATCATTCGAAGGCCCGGCCTCGGGTCTCAGCAGATCTGGCAGGCCGGCGAAACATAGGTCGATAACCTCGAAATCGCCAGAGCTGGTCTCCATTCCAAGGGCAGCCATGATTACTCCTAAGTTCGTGATTCAGCTCAGCGGAACCACCGGCCGCAGGGGGATAAATTTGGCCCCAGAGTGTGCTTCCCGAAGAGCTATACTTACCCGTGACGAGTCCTCCCCCTTCCCGATCTCTCTCGCGCCTCATCACATCCCCAACCAGTCTCACCCGTCCACTCTCGTCCTCGAGATGTACAGCATCTTGCGCGGAGAAGAACTTCGCTCGAGGTGCAGGCGGGGCGATCCAATGCTACTTGCTCATCAGCTTGACGCGAGCTCTGAGCAGGGTAACGGACATCTCGCGCCATGTCTTCGAGGACGTTGGGTTTGAGTGGCATATCGAGGTAGACGGTTCCGACGATGTAGCATAGCTGAGATCTTTGCAAATTGAGGATCCGAGGCAAGAGTGGTGGTTTTCCTATTGGTAGATCAGCTGTCCGTGGTTCACCAATGCCGGCTGTGGCCGGGCGACGAGTTCAAGCTCAGCTGACCTCGCACACCTCCCCATCTCTCCTGAGCCCTGTCCTCGACAATCGGTCTAAGCTCGACGAGCCGCACAAAATAGATGTTGGAATATTGATGCCGGTATGATCTAGCTGCGGGATCAAGGAGGAAAGGCTTGGAGAGCTGGGGGAGAGTCAAGAAGGAAGTTGTTGGTCTCCGAGGTGGACCTGTCGGAGGAGATGGAAGAGAGGTAGCCATTATCTGGCTGGGTTCATAGGTTACCGAAATCAAAGACGCGTTTTGGGTGAGGTGTTTGCTGACGTAAGATCCGGTAATTTGGAACAAATGTTTGCTGACGTAAGAGAAAGGTCAGGCGCCTGTCCTGCGCAAATATCACCTCTTGATACTTTTCATTCTTCCTCTTCCATCCCCTCCCCAAAGTCCAAAGCGGACTACGACGTCGCCTGACTCGCTTGGCCTTGTGGTGTGATGAGCCATTCGGCTCACCTCATTGAGGCTCACGAGCGAAAGCCCGTCATCCATCCATACACACCTCAACATCCCTCCCGCCCACCCCATCCATCTTTACACACACCTCATGAGTCCGCGAACGGTTCCCACATGGGAGACTCAAACGATTCGACGTGGATCTCTCAACATGGCTTTCCACCCAGCTCGACCGCTTTGCCCCGCTTCTCTCAGTGGTCAGAGGAGAGAGTTGCAACGCTTCAAGCTAGGTTGGCGAGGAAGTTGGGACCAGAGTATGTGACGCAAAGACCGGGTCCGAGCGGAGGGCCAAAGCTGAGGTGAGTAGATTGTCTCTTTTCGGTAGCAAGGCTGACGGATGTAGCTATATCGAAGGGTGGAAAGGTTAGTAGGGTGGTCGTGGGAGGCATTCAGCCGATCGGCGGAACCGCATCTCCACCGGGGCCTGCTGATTCTTTGCAGTCATCAATCTCGCGAACGAAGTTTTCGGCTTCAACGGATGGTCTTCTTCGATCGTTTCCCTCACGACAGACTTTGTGAGACACTGCCTTGGTCAAGATTTCGACCGCTGAGATGCATCCTTCACGAAGCTCGATCAAAACAACCAAGGCAGGGTTTCGGTCAATGTGACCGCTATCGTCCGAATCACACTGCAAGATGGCTGCTTCCATGAAGACGTGGGATGTGGGCAGGGAGAGAATGTCAAGGGGAAAGGATCGGCTCTGGACAAGGTGAGTCTCACCTTCCTCGTCTCACCTTCGTCAAGGTAATTGGCAGGCGGTGCTGACGTAGACGTACCTGATTAGGCCAAGAAAGAGGCCGTCACGGACGCGACAAAGAGAGCGCTTAAGACATTCGGCAACGTATTGGGCAACTGCTTATATGACAAGGATTACGCCAAAGAGGTGGTCAAGGTGAAGGTGCCGCCTGTAAGTCGACATAGTATGTGTCCATGTGCAACAGCTGAATGATTCGCAGGCGAAGTTTGATGTCAGCGAACTCGAACGGCGACCGGAGTTTACAGAAGCCGGAGCCGGGCCTTCTCGAGCATCGGCAGTCCCGCACCACATGACTAACGGTATGAAACCGCCTCCTCCCCTCAACATCCGTGCGCAATCCCACGACAGCCCAAGTATTATACCGGCGACGCCGCTCCGATCCTTTCTCGAGTTCGAGAGCGGAGACGTCTTGGTGGATGAGAGCTTTGATGGTGAATTTGGGGGTATGGAGGATGCGTTCTTCGACGAAGTGAATCAGTCGGTGCAAGCAGTAGCACACGGGTGAGTCCCCCCAGCACAGGGTGTCCCGACCTTTCCAATCCTTCATAATAGGATTATCCCCGTGGAGGACTGGACCACGCACACCTCAACGCCCGCTGCTGGCCTATCACGCTCAGCAGCCTCACGACCAGATCAGCTGACTTACCAGCATCGCCACCGGCCGGACTTCCCTCCTGCTCATCCTGTTCGACCAAACCTAGTCCCACGTCACTTTGCAGCAGGACCAGAGAATCAGTCTTCTACATCGCGTGCACCTCAGCAGCTACGCGCTACTGGCAGTGCCGTGGTAACCCTGCGTAGCGGTACTATCGAAGATCTGAGAATGAGCAGCGGCGATAGGACCCACAGCTCAGGCAGCAGTAGTGAGACGGTCCCAGAGAAACCGCCCATCAAGACACCCGTGGGCGGCTTTGTATATCCTAGCGGGGTCAGTGATTCCTCAATCCCGCGGTGCCTTCAGCTGACCCATACACTTCCGCAGGGCGGACCGTCGAATCCCACCGGTTCATCAGCTCGCGCTCTTGCCATCTCCAGCGCTCTAGCAGCACAGCTCAAGATGTCCGCCCCGATCCGGTCGGAATCACCTCGCATCCCGTCGGGCGGGATCGACGATGTTGCTGCGAAGGCCTCTACGGTCATGCACGTGCACGGAGCGAAGCTGGAGCTTGACGAGAATGAGACACGTGTCGAAGCCGGCTTCAGTGGCTTCGCGAGTGCTAGGGGGATGAAGAGGAGTATCTCTGGGGAAGATCGGAAGTGAGTCGCCTCCGCAGCCGATTGCCTTCACCAGCTGATTGGTCCGCTCAGCAGTGTCTCTCCGACCAAGCACAGTACGGGCGGGCCGGCACGGTACCCGCAGATCCAGCGCACCGGACCCCGCAGAGCGTTATTCGAGATCCAGATGATTCCCGAGCCGCTGCAGGATGATTGGGGTGGAAAGAGGCAGCGACCGGCGTGAGGGATTCTATTGAGGATTGTGAGATGACTGAACGATGTTGTACGCATGTCCCATGTTCAATGTACAACAATGGCATATCCCTCTACTCCGTACTCGTACCAAGGACCCCATCCATGCTCAAGCCTTCCACATCCTCCTCACCAGCTCCGTCAGTCCTGCACCTTGTCAGCTTGAATTGTGGCAACAAGGCGGAGACCCACCGATGTCATTCGTGTTGAACTCGTACACCCCCCATACCGACAGTCCCGTCCCCGCCCGGAGCGCCCACTTTGCGAGAGGACCTAGCACGGGGAACTTCCGGGTGTGGACATAATCTTGGATGCAAGAGTCGAAACCGATATGGGAGTGGACGATCATCGAGACGGCGAATATGCCGTCGATGATCGGCTGAGCGAGTGGATGGGAGTGTAGCAGCGGGAGGGCAGTGGATGGGATAACGGTGCAGTCAAAGCGGGAATGGGAAGCGCATGAAGATCAGGGTAGTCCAAGAATCGAGCGAGAGGAACTCACGTAAGCAGTCCCGCTAGCCATCCAAGCGGCGCCGGTGATGGGGATCAGCGCGGCGGAGAGAATCCGCTCGAATGCCCAGTGGTAAGATCCGTGAGACTTGGAGGCTTCGGGGAAGGTGGTCGCGTCATTGACGGTGCCGGGGATGACGGCTGTGAGGGCGAGGAAGTAGGCGTGTCGGGTTGGAAGCAGAATGGGATAACGAAGAAGACACTCGTCAGCGATGTTCAGATGGATTGATGTAAGTAAGTGAAGATCTCCGTCAGACAGCTAGGCGATCGATGTCTTTCCATGCGGAAACGCCGTCCGCCTCGACCTTTTATCCGAGAGCAAGATTGTCAAAGAAGAGACTCACGTCCACCAGGTATATACTTGAACCCTGCGGTCTCATTCGGTGAGATCACAACATCCCGTCTCGCCTGAGTTGCCCTGATCGCCAGTGCTCGAGCTACGATCAAACACCATCAGCTTCTGTCATCACCTGTAAAGTCTTTGCTTGCGCCGCTTACAAGTGTGGAGATGTCGTGCCCCGAGACCGAGACCACATCGCATGACGGTGGGGCGGAGGAGGGACATGCCGGCGAGAGATGGAGGAGTGGTAGATGGGATTGGGGAGGTAGGAGGATGAGTGAGATCGATGTTACGGGTGATCGCGGAACCAGCCGCCTGTGGGGTCCGGAGTTTATCGCCGAGTTAGTGGCACCTTTTGAGTTTATCCGTAAAATTTGAGAATAGGAGGCGAGGATGTCGTCGGAGGATAAAGAGCACACCATCTTCGTACCTTCATTACCGCGAGGGAGCTAGCACTACTTTATGTTAGAGGGGCCCTTGCCGTCAAACCGGTCTGTGGAACGTTCAATGCGGATGGGTGTCAGGATCCAAATTCAATTGAACTGCTGGGGATTGCACAATACACCCCAACTAAACACCTCCATGAAGTAGCTCGAGGGGGCATAGACCTTGTCACGATCTTGAATTGAAGCTCGGATAACATCGCCGAACATCGCCGAACATCACCGAAGATAGGCCTGAAAGGCGATGTATAAAAGGGATGGACTTGAGAGTCGGGGAGAACCAGCGATTCGAGATTGAAAGTCACTGAAAGTCATTTAGACTCACTATAGTTACCTAGCCTACTCATAGCCTCAGCATCTCTAGCCCACGCTACTCGACCCGCACTTAACTCGGCTACACCCACGCGTGTCCTCGAGTTATTCCAGCTAAGTTCGACCACGGTAGCCCAACTTTGCCGAAGCTCAGACGACCGTCGCCGATTCTAGGAGCTGAGCGTCGGGCCTATTTGCTGGTCGACGTAGCACCGTGAGACTCAGACGACCGTCGCCGATTCTAGGAGCTGAGCGTCGGGCCTATTTACTGGTCGACGTAGCACCGTGACAGACCTCGACCGTCATCTCTACACAGAATCGCTCCCACTCTTCCAACCCGTCCGTTCCGGCTCCGACTCCGCAATACTCGCCGATGCCGTCGCAAAAGTCTTCCTTGCATTCTCACCAGCATCCCTACGCCTCATCTCGATCACCTGATCATCCTTGAACTGTTTAGGGGAAGGATGATCCCTCCTTCAATACTTGCAAAAATAGCGCATGTTCGTCAATCCCGAGTAGAGCTTCATTCTCGCCTTGCATCTTATCGTTCAGCTGAATGATTCTATCGTAGTAGTCTTCCGGATCGAGGGGGAAACGGTGGTCGTGCGAGCCGTAGGTGAAACTATCTGTCGCTTCTCGAGCAGGTTTTCAAAGCACGGATCTTTTTGGTCCGTTGATTGGGCAGCTCCACGCTTAGGCCCCAGTCGGTTATCAGTGAGAAACCTTGACCGGAAACGACGGAGAACCACTCCGATGAAGTGGAAGTATTATTCCGCCGGTATCATCGCACCTCCGGGTGCCCGTGGCGTTGTAATCTTGAATTCCAGTGCAGGCAACCAGCCTAGCTCGAAGTGTATGATCCACTTCCAATTCCCGAATCCCCTATGCATCGGTAAACTGACCAACACCCCCGTTGAACGCCGTGATCAAGTCCGACAGCTCCCGAATACGGGCTGCGTACCCGGTAAGCTGAGTGCCGAGCACTTTGAATGTTGTTGATCGCGGGAGATATGGTGTGGGTTCAGGTGGTGGAGTCGGTGTCTTCAGTGTAGTTGAAAGGGGTTATGTGAGCTTCCCGACGCTGCAAAAAGTCATTGTGCATGATCAGGTGAACAGAAAGACACCTACGCTCGAGCTCCAACCTATCCCATACTCCTCGCCCGAACTCCTCCTTTGTGTGGGACACGATCAGTTTCCGATCTCAATCCGGAGCACCAGCCGGGAAGTCGAGCGGTGAGTCATCAATAGTCAGAGCCAAGAAGGAAGTTATCGAAACACTAAGATCAAGCCTTTGACGTCCGAAGCGGACATGGAGGGATATCGGAAGAATGCTTCTCTGAAAGTATCCAGCGCTGACGCATGGAGCCCAGTCCTCCGTACTGCTGGTATAGTGGCTGAACCAAATAGACCGATTGTAGACTGATGAGCAGTTGAGTGCGCCGCTGGAAGATTAATTGTACTTGCGGACGGTGATGGCAAGAGGACGAACCGCAAAGATCGGTCACCCAGCAGGATACATAGGGCACGCAATATCAGCTGATGTATCACCAGGTCTGATCCGTTGATTTAGCGCTCGTCCAAGCTCCGTGATCCAGCATTGTCTGTACTGCGATTGTATCGCAGATCGCGTCAATAACATCCAGCATTTCCTCCTCCGCCTCCCAATCCGCTGTGACGGTATCCACCGCTGCATGCCACTCTAGATACGTCACACCAGGATAACCGCTCAGCCTGGATTCTCTGTTCAAACGGATGTCCATGTTGGGTGCGAAAGAGCTCGGTTGACAGGACAATCACGCTGTACCACTCTTCGTAGTGCTCAATCTCTGCGCGGAGGCGGGAGATTGCGTGTCGATCGTCGCCTACGTTACGCCGGGAGAGTCGTAGGCTGCTCTCAGGGTAGCAGCGCGGATGCTATCAGGTACCCGCGCGGGATGGAGCAGAGCGGATGACGCGTTTTACAGAGTTGAATAGTCGAGTTCATGCATCGCTTTTCCACCCACTTGTAACAGCCTAGCGCTGTGGCAGCACACAGGCGGTCCACAGCTTCCGTCTTCTGCGACATGACTTCAATCAAGTCGTTAGAACGTCTACTGCGTGAATCTGCCTCCTTGTGGGGTAATCTGCACATTTCTTTGATGACGAGAAGAGGTTCCCGAGCCGCGTGCTTGTGGGGAGCCAGTCTGGGTGAGGAGACCAACAATCCCGACGACCTGGTACTGAAGATTTCGCTCCCGAAAACGATGTGAGAAGATTGCCCGGGAGTGCGCTAAGCTGCACTTACCCATCAGAGATTGTGATGGCCCTCGAGGAAGTTCTAGGCTGTTCTCCACCCTTGTCAGCCTGTGACTGTGACTTGATGAGCGACTTTCTTCACTACAACATGTATCATCACATGATTATGGCATTCGGGATATCTGCAAAGAGGGTATGATTTCTTCTAACGGCTATGATTATGATGTTGATCAGAGATTTGACATTCTCTGCGCATCAAAGTCCATGTTTGTTTCCTTCCTGTGGTGGAAGGAGGGTACTAACGTGTTCTAACGCAGGTCTGATTCGGACGCTGAATGAAAGGATGGCGAAAGAGGATTCGATCAGAGGAGAGCCCGCTGGAATAGTGCACGGTGTTATGCACGACGAAATTCGGGGTATGAGCCCAGTAGCTGAAGGAGTAGGCTGATAAGTACGGGAACCGACAGCGTCCACACGTAGTCCAATATGGAGGATGAGCGGTGGAAGATCGGATCAAAGCCATGTTGTTGAGATATGCATTCATACAGTAAATCACAGAAAGTCCGGAATACGATCTGATTGCTTCCGAATCTAACAACACCTCACCAGCTATTCGAGCCCATGGGCGCCCGCGGACCGCTCTGCTCGGCCTGCCTTGGTCTGGCCCCGGAGAGGATCTCATTCTGAGCCCTGTCGCTGATGTCCGAGGTGCTGTATTGTCGACCTTTGCTGCTGAGATCAGCCGTGATGGACCGCACCACAGAGTCCCACTCTCCGTTTTTCAATCCAGTCTTGCCCCTCCGCACGAGCTCTTTGTGGTAATCACGATGAGCATGGTTGAGGTTGTAGTCTCGAAGATCCTCTTGATACCGGAGCTCGTGCTCTTTGCGTGACTTACGGAGCTCGAGAAGCTCTCCTAGGCTGAGACGCCCCTGAGCCCCAGCACTGATTGGCCAATACCCTGAGATGGTTGCTTATCACGGGCCTAGAGTGGTCCAATTGGGGATCGCACGACAGGCGTCTTTATGGGTTGGTCATGAACTTGTCGCACGGACTTCTATCACCAGCGAAGAAGCGCGGAGTGAGTGCCATACGCCAGTGCCATACGCCAGTGCCAATGCGGTAGCATCTGGTGCCCATGTGAGTGAACCACTCAAGCATCGAATCGAGACACCGGATGAACATGAAGTCCAAGCCTGGTCAGACCGGAGTATTAGAGTACAGTGCTTCGGATCAGACTCCCCGTACTCCCTTGAAACTGTTGTAACTTATGGTGCTCCCACTGATATCTCAGTGGGAGTGAGACATCAGTGGGAGCACCACTGTTGTGACTTATGATGGATGCATAAGATAGTACAAGCGAAATGAAGTTGTTTACACTATGAACGAACGCGTCGCGACGCGAGCTTATCCGAGCGGTCCAACAGAGCACCGCTAGAATGTCGTTCTGTTTCCGGTTCTCATAGTAGAAAACATCTACATTTCATCCGGTATCTGCAGGGTATGAGTATACAAGCTCCAGACCGTCATCAGGGACAAGTAGACCGAACGTTTGACAAAGCGGATCCGAGAATCGTACGAAGGGACGTTGGTTGCTTTCGCCACCTATCGCTCGACCCACCACGTTTCTGCCTTCCCTCTTCAATCTCCTTCAAAATATACTCGATTCTGACATCCACTTCCTCCTCCTCATCGAGTGAATGTTTGGTCTTGGCTGACTTGACCGCAGTTTGCCACTCTCCAATCGACAGTCCAGGTTCTCCTTGCTCACTGTAAATTATGTGCTGTCTCAAGTGGGCTTTGGAGAGCAGGCAAGTCCAGTTATGTCGCTTAGCACGCTTCCTCATGAAATGCCACGCCAGACTTTGCAAATCGATACTGAGTCTCGTCAGCACCGGGAGCCTTTCTTCCTCTGCAAGGTTGATTAGAGGAATCAGATGGTTTGTATTTCGAAACAACGTGAGCTGCGATCGGCTAGCCGCTTTGTCGAACATCTCGACCATCCCAGCATCCGGATACCTGCTCAAGTACCACGCTGACAACACGGATGGAAGATGACTCCACAAGCTGTGCATCGAAGTTTTCCAGCGATTGCCGAGGCTGCTGATGCTACGAAGCGTGGAAGCCTTGCGACCCTGCGATGGAAATCTGTCTCTTTCCTCTGTCTCTGAAAATTCGTCTGACCACGTCATAATGGATGCGAGCGGGAATGGATGATGAGTTGGCGAAAAGTGAGGGAACAAACCCACAGGAAGCGTACGATTTGTGTCACTATGACAAAGGTTACCGTCTCTCAAAGCGCTGGAAGGAACGAGAAACGGTTCTTCAGTGAAATGATGTCATTCCTCTTGCACTGACGTCGTTCTTCCCGCAATCTTTACCCCTCTGTCCGCAAAGACGTCTTCGGTGGTACACACGGGAATTGTACAAAGGTGGTACGGACATTGGTCGTCGCCGAGCAGTGCACAATACAGCCGGGTCGTGAAGCAGACCGCGGAAGTGTTGCATGAGCCATAGACTGCGAAACAGCTGTCCGATGAGTGGTAGGTTCTGTCTCGCGATATAGATACGCCGAAGTTCAATGCATAATCAATGCTTCAAACGGCGAAGGCTTGCAACACCTGTTGCGATGTTTTGCGCTTGAGCACTTCTGAGGAAGGGCTGTCGTGAGACCGTTTTGGGCATCATTTCAGTTCTCACGCCTAGCTTCCGGCTGCCTTTCGACGGGGCTCCTCGCGTCAGCCATGTCAATGCATTCTAGCCAGTTTGCCACCCAGATCTTCCGTGATTGATTCGGGTGGATGACAGGTGTAGCAGCACTCTGGGCTGTGGATCACAGCGCGATGTGGACAGCCTTTAGTTGGGTAGGTAATACGAATCAAATGCAGCCTGGATAATAAGTGCAGGAAGTCGGAAGTGTCGGTATAATTGCAGCGAGGCTGCCCAGCGACGCTTTTGACTCTCTCCGGACGGCTCCGCGTAAGTTCGTCAGCAGTGCAGGCATGGACGAGTCGCTGGGCTTAACGTTTGTAGCCTCGATCTGAACCATTCATACGGAACCTTCCCGTGATATCGACCCGTCAATCCCCCGCCATCGTTGCCCTATGTGTAGAGCTGAGTATGCGCTCGTGCTTCGCGTATCGATCAGTGGAAGACGTCAGAGGAAGACGTCAGAAGGGTATGATGACTCCTTGCCCTCCTTGGAGATTGGATGATCAATTCTGAGCCTTACGAGACGTCTTGATCCGTTGATGGAGCCTTAACGAGCAAAGAGTAGGCCTCACCACTTTCCATCATCTCCGAGCTTGTGTTTATGTACCCTGATCCAATGAAACGTTGACTTCGGCGATCTGGATCTTTCTCAAAGATCCGAAACCCCAACGGATGAAAGCTGGGGCAACATGATCGGAATTGGATCTTCTTTGCGTGGAAGCAAGTTCCTTGTGTGCTATAACGGGGTCGGACGCTGCCCTCACAGTAGAGGTGTATCGAGTTCCATGGATCGAGGATGCATGAACTATGTAGTCATGGGCTCGATTGACTGTCGGAAGGGTCATACCGACGGATATAGATCGCCCACATGTTGGATTTCAGCCACCTTTATGTAGGTGTTTGATTGTAGAAGGGTATGTATGTCCGAGATGACGGGGAAGTGCTGCCAACTCGGCCTGCTAGCTAGCTAGATAGGCGGTGCAGTTTACACGCCTTTTAACAATTCCAGCATATGGAGTCAGGCACGATCCCTCGTGCCGGGATAAACAGACCCGGGTTCCCTTGTTAACCCGTCTCTAACAGCATAGACGAGTGTTATACGCAAATCAATATCGGCCCCTCACACCAACATCATCGTCATGTCTTCGACACCCCCTCTCCCAGGTCCAGACAGCTTCGATGACCGTATGTGCCCCGTTCCCGTCCCGCCTTGCCTCATCTCCATTCTCCCTTCTCCCTTCCCCCTCCTCGCTCCTACCTCCATTACCCCTCCTCCTTCATCCAGGAATGACCCCTCGCAGGATCCCCAAACCCACCCCCGAACGCCGACCGATCCTCCCGCACATCACCCCTCTCACCTCGACCCCACCTCTTCGGATCCCCCTCTTCCCCTTCGTCCTCCGCCCCATCCTCATCCCCCTCCTCGTCCTCATCCGACAGACCGACCGGGCGAGCGTCAGAAGTAATGAGTATGGACGACTACCGCGGTCTCCGAGCGAAGACCACCTACCGGGGCATGGCCACCGGTCTCCTAGGCGCCGTCGTCCTCAGTACGCTTCCACTCTACTTCGGACTCTCCTCTTGAAGGAGTCGGATGAATTGGGCTGATGGATTGGTAGCGTTTGGACTGAGCAAGTTTGGGCCGAAGAGGATTACCAGCAACTCGCTCTCTCTCATCGGGCTCTGTACGTCATTTTCGTCCCAGCTCAAGTTGGTCCAAGCTGATAGTGAGGGCTAGTGAGTGGAGCTGGGATCTCGTACTTCTCTTCGCAGCAGCTGTTATCGACTGAGCTTGCGAAGATACGGGCGAAATCACTGGCCAGGATCCAGCCTCAAGCGGAGAGTGGTGGTGCCTTGCTAAGCGATAGCGCATTCATGGATGACGCTCAACCAGCACTATCCGATCCCATACCGAATGAACCTGATCGAACTCCTATACAGCCAGCTGGCCGGACACGACGAGATGCGCATGGCGAAGTGGAAGGAGAGGCTCAGATGTGGGATACATACTCCCGTCCTGGCATTCCTAGGAGCGATGTATGATTGGCAGCACAGAGCAAGCATCAAGATGCGCTGACTACCGAGCGGGAAAGCTCGCTCCCTTCCCCATCTCCCTTTTCTGGATCCCTCTCCCCGTCCGTTTCCATTTCCCGGCCCACATTCGGACGAGACAACGTGGATCTGCCCACCACCTTCCTTAAGGGTGACGGTGTGTCTAAGCCGTTTAATGTTTCCCGACCGGCAGAGGAGGAGCTAGGTGAGCCTTGTTGGTGAGGGATACTCCAAGCGCGTGAGGCCTGTCGGGAACTGGCGCGGCTATCGACGTAGGTGCTGCTGCGGGAGGTAGAAGGGAAGGACCCAGGAGGAACAGGCGAGGAGAGGGTCAACAGCAGGGATTTGAGGTTGGGTAAAGTGTGTCGCAGCTCGATGAGGCGGATGTTGGCTTCTTGCATGAGCTGCGCACGTCAGACCAGGATCAAAGAGGATGGAGGAGGACGGACCATCTCAATGTCCTTGTTGAGAAGGAACACGGCGTACTCGTACCGATACCTCTCCACGCCTTTCGCATATAAGGGAAAGCTGAGCAGCTTAGCTTTGTAACCAATGAGGGGGATCACACACGATCGTGGGCCCTGCATGACTGAGACCACATCCTTGACAAGACTCCGACTCCCCGCACAGGTGACAGGATAAGGCAACCCTCCCGCCGCTCCACCAAGGTTACCTAAGATCTGCACGACCATAGCGACGTATCCGAGAGCAGCTGCAGTAGTCCGCTCGTCCACTTTGACGCCTGGCATCGATAATGGCGGAGCGGGCTCTTTCGGGCCTGCGGGTATAGGCAAAGGAACGTTCAAGATGGAGTAGAGGAGTGAGGAGGGATTGAGCGGGATGATAGGGAAGAGCCCGTCGAGGGATTGGACGTGATGAGCACGGTAGTGATGGATTGTTGGCTGCAGAGCGGCTCGCTCGGATCTGCGAAGATCAGCTTCAAGCCGAACAAGGGGGAAGAGGCTGACTCCACGGAGCGAATCTGCCTCTCCAATTCGAGCAAGGAGCCACGAAGGAGATCGTCCCCGTCATCGGCATGAGACAGATGCGATCGCCTCTCGTCGATCTCTTGCTTGCGTAGCGTGATCCGGGCTTGGCCTGTACCGCTCAGCCTTTCGTCCACAATACTCAGCACCTACTTTCACGCGTCGCTTTCTCCACCTCGCCGACTTTTTCACCTATCCAACGTACCTTCTCCGTCCTCTTGTCAACATCCCGGCGCTAGAGCCGTCAGCTAAGCGCAAGATGAACGGTCATGACTGACCAGAGCCCGCCAGTCCACATCATCGGCAAGCAATCGGTCGATCTTCCCCTGCACCTCCCTGATACTCCGTTCCGTATCCATGATGACCGCCTGCATGTTCACGAGTCTGCTTCGTTAGCGAGATCAAAGAATGAGGGTAGACGTACTGGTGTAGTCCACCAACCCCGACACCCTGCTTCATTCGTGTTTCCCGTAGACTCCGCTCGACCACCCCGTGTACCGTCTCTCTCGCCTTTACGTTCCTTCCCCCATGCTCGCGGTCAGGAGAATCCCCATGAGGAAGGTAGAACAACGGCTCCGGATCTGACGAAACCGTAAGTTGCAGCGTGTTGTCCGGTAGCTTCGTGTTGTCCGGTAGCTTCCCATCTTTCTTGGTCCTCCTGAATCGAGCGAGGTCCACTACACCGGATAAGGCATCCAGCTTCCGCCATCCTTCCTCCGCTTCATACCACACCTCCAACTCGATTGACTGAGACGCAGATTCCTCGATGGTGAGCCACGGTGCGAAATCATTTTCCGGCGTGATATCCAGGAAGCGAGGATGAGTAGACGGAAGGTGGATGGGCGATATGTAGAATGGAGTCACGGCTTCTGGACGGGAATCAGGGATGGAAGGGGACCTTGGGATGGAGGAGTGGGATTTCGAGCCAGCGAGAAGTGATGGACGAGGGGAGGACAGGCCCGGTCTTCGGAAGCCGGAGTAGCTGCCTGAGCGGACCAGTCCTGGGGGAATAGGCTTTCGTGCGGAGTTAGACCTGACCAAGGGGGGTTTGTTGTCGAGGCCAAACTGAGAATTGGCTTGAGGTGAGGATCGGAATGATGGTGAAGTGAGGGAGGTGGTCCGTGTCCGAGTTGAGTCGGTCGAAAATACTGAGCTTCGGGACGAAGAGGAGGAAAGGGGTGGTCTGATTCGTCCGGTAAACGGGACAGAAGGAGCCGAGGTTGAAGATGGACTCCTTGGCACAGTACGTTTCCCGGGACCATTGAGCAAGTTCGTAGGCGTCTTATTACCGCTGTTCGTCCGCTTCGGCATCGGCAGTCTCGGGTCCTCCTTCTCCGTGATAACTTTGGATGGGGCAGGCGGGACCTTGAGCACGACGAAACACCTCGTCAACCTCCTCTTCCCCTGCTCGACCATCACCATCTGCTCATCCATCGACCCATGGAGGTGCGATCCCATACTTTCGCCTCCAGCGCCATGTCCAGACTCCAGAGCTTCTCCAGCTAACGTCGGTGCTCTCGGGCGAGTCGTCCGGACCCGCTGAGGTATAGTCGGGGAGACGGTCGAAGTGGAAGTCGACCGTTCGCGGCGGGGAGAAGCGGAACTCCGACGGCGAAGGGGGACAAGTCCTTCTGGTGAGGATGATAGGCGGGAGGACTCGCCGAGAGTGTACCCCTCGCCTTCGGATTCGGGTGGGGGTTCGAGGATGAGCTTCGAAGCGAGCGGGAGGGACTCGGGGAGGGTGAGCTGGTAGATCCGGATCCTGAGAGACTTTGAGACAGGACGAAAAGTGTGAGAAAGCCGTACCCTGTGATGTGACGGATACGACGGTGCGGGTTGACGTCCTCACCATCACTGCCCGGCTCATCGATCCCCTCCGCTCGTTGCTCCATATCCGCGCTAGCTCCCTCGATTCAGCGTTTCAACAGGCGTATGCTGTATCGTCTCCTGACGAGGCGCATCGCCGGTCAAAGATGGCGTGTGTTTGGGGCACAGGTTGCTGTCGGTTTTGTATGTGCACGAGCAAGAGAACCGGAGCATGGGGTTCGGGTGGGGCGCCATTATTATCACCGGGACACTCGGTTGCTTGTGACCGAGGTTGTTGATGATTTCTTTCGAGAAACATAAACTTTTCACCTTCCATTTCATATCATCATTGCGCGACCCCGATCAAAGACCATTTCTGGGCTGCTCTGAAGCCGCATTCTTATTCGAGAGGGAAGATCGACCATTTTCGTCGACTGATAAGCTCGCCCAACTTTGTACTCCGAGTCGCCATCGCTTGATAATCCAATTGCGACTGCAGAGGAATCGGTAAACCATCGCGACCTGGGACGCTATGACGAGTGACGCCAATGGGAACGGCCTTCCGAGAGGAATGCCCATATGTGAGTGCTTCTTTCTCATTCTTCTGATGATGCAGTGGTCATCGTCGGGACGAGATGTTGAAGCTGACGACACCCAGTATCCAGCCCACCTCCCGTCATCGAATCTTCCAGTACGTCTCCTCTACTCAGGGCATCGTCATACTCCATACACCCTCCTTGGCAACTGCTTATGCTCTCTAGCCTGTCGACAATGCGCAAAACCCTTCAACCCGATCTGGAGGCGAGCTCACGCCTGCGGCCACTGCGGCTACGAGTACTGTTCAGCCTGTATATCCGACGGCCAAGCCCTGATGCCTCGTCGAGCGGGCGACACTTCGACACCTTCCGGTCCATTAGCCGAGTTCCGGGCTGGGTTAGGGCTGGACGAGAAGAAATCTGGCCTGAATGGGTATGAGGTGGAGAGTGTCTGTTTGCCTTGTTTGGCTATGCTCCAGGGTGAGTCGGGTGCGGTTGGGATGGACGTAGCTGATAAGAGATAGTTACGGTGGCTCCGATCTCGATACTGCGGAGTTTTCCGCTGAAGAGGTTGAAAGAATATCTGGCGGCTTACGACATACCGTGTGTCGGGCCGAGGGAGAAGGAGGATTTTGTGCAGGCCGTGGTCAAAGCCAGAAACCCTGGGACGGGGTGCTTGGCGCCAGAAGCTGAAGTGAGCGATCTGGTTGCTTCTGTATAAAATTATTCTATGAACGAGAGCTGACGCCTGAATAGAGCTACTACCGGAGACGATCAGTCCCGAAACACGGCGAAGCGCCTAACCGGAACCCTGCTCCTGCTACTCGCGCCCGACCACCTCCATCGACTCAAGCTCGACCCTCACCTCCAATTGGTACCCGCCCTGCCACTCGATCACAAGCGGCTCCATCGCAGGCACGTCCACGGCAACCGCCACAACCCCATTACCGACCTCCCCCTCCTCATGCCCAAGCTCGACCGCCGCCACCTCGATCCGCTCCTGTCCCTCGACAGCCAGCTCCCCCAGTACCGACTATTCTATCTCTCGTCAGCCTGCCGGCGTCATACCTGTCTTCATTGAGTATCGGGACGCTCAAGGCGATATTATATGAGAACCACGTGAAGGTGGATTTCAAGCAGGTGCTGGAGAAGTGAGTCGACACAGTCCAGATTGCCCATCCAGTTGAAATGATCTCTTGGCTTCGACTATGCTGACTCCAAATCTTCTAGGGAAGAGCTCATCAAACGTGTATACGAGTTGGTGACGGACGAGCGGAAGCGATTAGAACGACAACGAATAGAGGAAGAACGTCTCGCCAACGGAGAAGCGACCGAGTTGATACCTGAGAATGGAGAGGACGGGGATGGAATCAGGAAATCGACGGATACGAGAGTACCGACGGGCCCGATGCCGGAGATTGAGCGGGGCCTGTGTGTGGTTTGTCAGGATGAGGAGGCGACGCTGGCTGTGGTTGATTGCGGGTGCGTCGTCCGTGTTTCTCGTTGGATTCAGCTAATCTCAGTCCTCAGGCATCTGGCTATGTGTGCTCGTAAGTTCATGATCCTGACTAGCGCGAAAACTGAGAATGGCAGATTGTTCGGACCTGATCATGGCGACGAGCCAAGAATGTCCGTTGTGTCGGACGAGGATTGTCACCCCGTACGTCATCCCACCGCTTCTCACTCCCAGGCTGACGAGTTACGAAGACAACGGCTCATCCGGATATACCGTGTTTGATCACGATCTTTACAGCATTGACTGGAAGCTGGTAAACATCATGCAGGATCTATGCTAGAATCATACAACAAACTCCAAGCGATACAACAAGATGTCGTTTCCTGTGTGCTGGATCACCAAGGCCTAGACCGATCCGTCATTTCCAGAGGACTATCACTCCACCCCGCCCTTGCTTCTCCCCTACCAAGAACACCGCCTTCCAAGACCAAGCCACGTAAACTCTGCTCGTTCACATCGACAGTCCCTCTGCCGGATCCTCTTTGTCCGCTCATATCCGGTGAAGTCGGCGTACCAGGCCAGTCATCTCTCACGGGCGAAAGAGTCGATCTCCCTCCCTGTCTCCTCGCCTCGCCGTCTGCATCTACACGACTTGCGAGACCCTTCATAGCCGGGGGACTCCGACTGGTAGCTTGACTGCTCTCTGATCGGAAGACGGGTACATCGTTCTTTTGTGTTGAAGCCGGTGAAGGGGATTTGGCTTTGAGCGGCGGGGAGCGTGGGGATGTGGAAGCGGCTAGGATTGCTGGATCTACAGATTGAGTACGGGGTTTGTTCCGTGCAGACAATTGGGACTGGGGATTCGCTTGTGGGAAGGAGAGTTTCGGGGTGCCGAGGTGGTGGTATGTCCGCAAACGATCAGACAATGTCCCAAGCTAGTAGGTCACCTCAGCTAAACACAGAGCCGAAGAAAGGGGCGATATACCCTCTCCATGATGTCATCCACAGCCTTCTCGCGCTTGCCCAACCCGTCCGCCCCATCCACCTCCACGTTCTCCTCCTCAGGGACCTCCCCAGTCAAATCCAATTTCTCCAGCCCGAGATGCATCCGTCCAATCTCCTCCTGCATCTTGAGCACCCCTTCTAGATGCTCCTTGAGGACCTTGACCATCTCCTCGGCTGGCGTGTTGAGCTCCGCGTTGAAGATCTCGAAGATCGGTTTACCCTCGTCGCTCGCTGTCCCGGGGATGGCTGATGGAAGTAGGGAGGTGTGAGGAGCGCCAGATCCGGGAGCGGAATTGGCTCGGACGATGGGTGGTCGGTCGGGGTTGAGGGGGACGATGAGATTGGATAGGTAAGCATCGTGGACGGACGGCGGGGGGATCAGGAGTGGGTCGATGGGTTTGGATTTCGGTGAAGGGGGAGAAGTGAGGGTCGGGATGGAAGGGAATTGGGAAGCCTGATGGAGTCGGATGGAGCGTGACGAGCTGCCTTCACCCTCGCTTTGGTGTGCGAAGTCTCGGGCAACAAGTGGTGCACGACTCCCGCCTGTGTCTTCAATACGCTGCAGTGAATCCTGGTTGATGGGCGTGTGTGGTGACGTTGGGTGGGGGTCGGGGAAGGAGGAGTTGGCGGGTGTGAAGGTATTCGGAGGGGATTCGGTGCTGGCGGAGAAAGTTGGGGAGGTCGGTGGCGGTGGGGAGGCGGCCGAAGTGGTTGGTTTGCGTGCAATTTGAGAGTAGTAGTAGCCCCACATGACGGCATATGGACTGCTATCGAGTTGTTATTGACATGATGAAGGTCGGGAAATTGATACTTTGTGCAAGCGGTCGACGAATAGCAAGGACGAGGATTTGGTCGAAATGAAGGTCTGATAACGATAATCCCGAAAATTGTAATGCTCTGTCCAGCTACGAGCCCGGACTTCGAACTCGCTTCAATTCCCAGTCCACTCTTCTCCGCCACCGTCTTTCCCTTGCACGTCTGCCTCACTTCTACATCGTACCGTCAATAGCTAGCCATCGCGATAGGCGATTGTCGTAAATCGAGGGCAGCGTCGACCCGGCACCATGTTCGGGAACACCTCGACATGGGGCCAGCAGAATAATCAGCAGCAGGGGCAGCAGCAGCAGCAAGGGCAGGGGCAGCAGCAGGGTGGAGGTCTGTTTGGAGGTGGTACTGGAGGGTTTGGACAGAACACTAGTGGCGAGTCTCGTTTGCGACGCAGGCCGAGTGGCGGGCAGCGTTACTTGAGCTGCTGGAGGCTAGCTTGAGTGTCCGGGAAAACGACCTCGATTCCTCTACGGCTTGAGCTGCGACAGCCACGCTGTTGCGACGCTTCCATCCGTCCTATTCGGCTTGAAGCGAGTTGTCACGTGCTGATTCTAGGTCAGGTTTTGGCCAGAATACTGGCGGGTTCGGACAGCCAGCTCAGCAGAACACTGGAGGTGGTCTGTTTGGCGGAGGCGGCACGGCAATCAACACCGGCTTTGGTGAATACTTTTCATCGCGCATCACAATATATTTACTGACTCTTTTGGTCCATCAGGCGGTAGCAGCGGTTTCGGCAGCGCTCTACCTCAACAGCAGCAGAACAATGCTTTTGGTGCCAGACCTGCCTTCGGTGCGACTGGCTCGACCTTCGGCGCGACCAATAGTGAGACCATCGCCATCAAGGGGACCCGAGCTGACACCTCTCAGCCGGTGGAGGCGGTTTATTCGGCAGCACTAACACCAATACCAACACCTTCGGTACCCCTAGCAACAATGCTACAGGCGGTCTCTTCGGCAAGCCAGTCACCACCAGCACCTTCGGCTCCGGCACCACATCCAATCTTTTCGGAGCGAAACCCGCATCACCATTTGGCTCATCGACTACCGCCAGTAACGGCGTCAACGCTTATTCTAACGGGCCATTCCCACCCGTCCCAACCACCGGAACCGCCAATCCGCAATATCAGCCTACATGGCAGCAGGATCCTTCCGCGGGGACCACGAACGTTGTCAGTGCACCGCCACACCTATTCCACGTCGTCTCGGCGATGGATCCGTACAAGGGCGCAAGTTGGGACGAGCTGAGACTGATGGATTACCAGGGAGGGAGAAAAGATGCAGGATCTGCCCCTACAGCAGGGTTCGGACAGTCTCCAGCCGCTGGCTTTGGCCAGCCTGCCGCACCAAACACATTTGGGCAGCCGGCCGCTACAACATCGACTTTTGGGGCTCCTCCGCCCGCAGGAGGTTTATTCGGAAGTACAGCAGGTACCGGTGGATTTGGATCGAATGCAGGCGGCTTCGGATCGACTTCGACAAGCGCCAAACCAGGAGGTCTTTTTGGAGCACCTCAGCAAAACACGTCAAATCCCTTCGGCGGGCAGACCAGTTCCGCGACTGGCGGTCTCTTCGGTCAACCCGCGCAGGCACAGCCTGCGACTGGCGGCGGCCTGTTTGGTAATACAAACCCGTTCGGCTCGAATCCAGCACAGCCGCAGCAGCAGGCGACGAGCACGTTTGGTGGGTTTGGGGCGAATAAACCGGCTTTTGCTTCTTCGACAACAAATACCTTCGGCCAACCAAACAGCGGCACAAGCACCACGTTTGGCCAACCTACGGGCGCGGGTTCCAACGTTTTTGGGTTTGGCCAGAACCAACAAACTCAACAACCGCAGCCCGCGGCTGGTGGTCTGTTTGGCGGTGGTGGGTTTGGTGAGATTGGTTTCGAGATGAGCTTTTTGTGCTGACCAATCGAAGGCTCTACGAACAATTCGGGTACTGGGAGCTCCCTCTTCGGCCAGAACAACCAGCAGCAACAGCAGAATCCACCGGCAACAGGTGGACTTTTCGGAAATACTGCGACAAAGCCTGGCGGCCTCTTCGGGAATATCAGCAATACGTCGACCAATACCGGGGGAATTTTTGGAGGTCTGTGTAGTCCTCCGCCCGCGAACGGCCTCACTGACGCCTAAAAGGCTTCGGACAGAATAACGCGAATCAGCCGGCAAATGGTGGACTTTTTGGCAACACCAATAATCCCAATAATTCCACCGGCTCGTCCCTCTTCGGACAGACGCAGCAACAGCAGCAGCCCGGTCAGCAAGCTGGGGCGACTGGCGGACTCTTCAGCAATACCAGTGGTAGCTCCCTTTTCGGCGCCAAGCCTGCTACAGGTACTACCGGTGGGTTGTTCGGATCACAGCCCGCACAACAATCTGGACAGACTGGCTCATCCCTTTTTGCCAATACGGGCCAGACTGGCGGTCTGTTCGGGTCGACAAACAACTCCATGGGGCAGCAGAACCAGCAGGAGCAGGCGAAGCCTAAAGGAGGCTTGCTTGGCGGAGGTAGCTTATTCGGCCAGCAGAATCAGCAGCAGCCGCAACAAACTGGCGCGTCCGGTGGGATGTTCGGTAATCTTGGCCAGTCTCAGCCTGCTTCGACATCCCTCTTCGCCAACCAGATGCAGCAGCCCGCCCAGCAGCAGTCGAGCCTCTTTGGCGGCCTGAACCAATCAGCAGCCCAAAATCAGCAGGTCCTACCCTCACTCACCGCTTCGCTTGACCAAAACCCATACGGCCGGAATGAGCTGTTCACATACTCCGGTCAAAAGCTCGATTACGGCAGCACAAGCAAGAAACCCGCTCTCCCTCCACTCAGATCGTCATCCTTCCGCATCACTCCCAGTAGCAAGAACCAGATCACCAAGCTCCGCGGTTTCGCCTCCCCTCTCACCTCGTCGCAAAGTGCTTTACGCAGTAGCAGTCCTCTCAATGGCCTCGGCTCTCCTGGGCGGTCGACATTTGCCACATCCCCCAGCACGGATCGGTACAAAGGCCTAACCGATAGCGCTCTGACGCCGAACGCCTTTGTCCTCCGCCCGAGCATCAAGAGGCTTACCGTTACTCCGAAGGGCTCGAACGTGAACGGGGCAGATAGGCTTGAGTCAGTTCTTGGCAAGTCCGCGTTGAAGACTTCGACAAGCGCATCTCAACCCACTCCCGAGCGGGCGGTTAGTCCTGGCACACTAATCTTCAACCCTCCCCATGGCGCCAATCGGGAGGTTGTCGACTCGCCACCCCGCCGTGCCACACCTCAGGAAAGCTCTCTCCGGATGTCGGGCTCCGAAAGACAACCAAAACGAGGGGAATACTGGTGCAGACCGAAACTCGAGAAGCTGAAGCAGATGGGCCGAAATGATCTCCGCGACCTTCACAACTTCACTGCCGGTCGACGAGGCTACGGCGAGGTCACCTTCCTCGATGCGGTCGACCTTACCGGTCTCGACCTGCAAGATCTACTGGGGACCGTCATCCTTTTTGATGAAATGGAGCTCGCGGTCTATCCAGACGACTATCGCGATAAGCCCGAGCGCGGACACGGTCTAAACGTCCCAGCGCAGATTAGCTTGGAGAACTGCTTCTCGAAAGATAAGGCGACCAAGCAGCCCATAACGGACCAGTCGGACCCTCGTTACGGTCGGTTCGTCAAGCGGGTCAAGACGATTCCGCAGACCGACTTCGTCAGTCTCACCGATGATGGTGTGTGGACCTTCAAGGTCGAGCACTTCAGTAAGTACGGCATCGCGGAGAGCGATGAGGAGTCAGACGCTTCGCCGGACGACGCCAGAAAGGAAAGCAAGTCCCGATCTCCATCTGAGAGCTCGGACGACGACATTCTCCCTCCGACCAAAGGACTTCGGGATTTTGAGGACGAGAAGATGGAAGAACACGACAGCGGACTCGATGAGGAGGAGGACCTTTACAAGGATGAGGAATCTGATTCCGATGTGCCATCACCCGACCCGGAAAACCTGGATCCACGCGCACCTTCTCCGGACTGGGACCAGCCTTTGAAGACGAAGATCGGGCCAGAAGGGATGCGTAAGCTACGGGAGATGCAGTCTTCCTTTTTCGGCGGCAAGAGGAGTGTCAAGGCGGACGAGTTGCCTCGTAAGCGCCCATTGGAGACAGGCGCGTATTTTCATGAGGCCGAGGAGGAAGACGTGAAGCTTGATGACCGGGCCGTCAAGGTGAGTCCCTGCTTGAGACGCGGATCTGACGGGTAGCGCGCCTCCTTCGGCGAGAGCCCGACAAGCCCGCCAAAGCTCAGACAACCACGCAAGTATGCGAAGGTCGCTGTAGGGGAGAGTATTGTGAGCGGAGGAGACGGAGTCAGGGCGGACGGGGGTCTGGCGCTTGGACGATCATTCCGCTGTTCTTGGGGTCCAAATGGGGAACTCGTTCATTTAGGCAAGATAGGCTCTCCGGTCGCGGCTTCGTAAGTTCCTTCGACCCTTCGTAATTTGCGCTGACGTCTCTAGTGAACCATCTTCCAAAGCGACAGTCATCATCGAGGATGTCAGCCTTCTTGCAGAAGATCCTGACGTCGAAAACGTCAAGGCTGAGAGGCTGCTCAAGCTACACCTAGAGAGATCATTCTTAGACTCTCCTGATGGTATCCCCACCGCGACACTCGACTCCGCCATCCGATTCTCTGACTTCGCTAAACTCTTCGATGGAGGGGATCGATCCCATGAAGCCAACATCTGGCGTCTTGGCGTGGCGCTATTCGACGACATCGACCTACGTCTTCCTTTCGATGCCTCCGAGGACCTCGTCCAGCGCATCTCGGAGATCCGCCGCAAGCTCGCCCTGTCGAAATGGCTCGAGAATGCTGTCGCTCCCTCCGTCGAACACGACCTCCTTGCGACATCTGAGAATTGTCCGGCAAAGGTCTTTACACTACTCTCCGGCAACCAGGTTGACCGTGCCGTTCAATCCGCTCTGGACGGTAACGATATGCGGCTCGCAACGCTCATCGCCCAAGCCGGCGGACCCGATATATTCCGCGAGGAGGTCATGCGACAGCTCGAGGATTGGCAGAAATACAAAGCGAACCCCCTCATTGCAGTGGAATACCGACGACTCTATGCTCTTCTTGCTGGAATCACCGACATGTCTCCCGGCGACGCTTCCCATGGCTCGGACAGCTGCCCTGATGTGCTTGTTTCCGACGGACTTGACTGGAAGCGCGCATTCGGCCTGCGACTGTGGTATGGCGATGCATTCGACAGTACGACTGGCTATGTCCTCGACTCTTATGACTCTGCGCTTGTCTCAGCTCACGCTCCTGCTCCGCCGCTACCACCTTATCTCGAGAAGCCGCCCGATCTCTCGAGGAGCTGGAACATGTCCAACCCGTCGAAGGATGTTCTGCACGGCCTGATGCACCTATACTCCGACATCACAGTGTCACTCGACCAGGTGCTACGATCCCGAGACTGTTCGCCAAGCCCACTGGACTTGCGATTGCCATGGCACCTGTACATGCTTCTCTCAAGGGTTCTTGCGAAGCGCGATTTCGAAGATAGGGATGAAGGGTACAGCGCAAATGCGAATCAGGTGACCAGCGGATATGCGATGCAGCTCGAAAAGTCAGGTCGATGGAAGTGGGCAGTCTTCGTGCTGCTTCACCTCGAGACAACAGACGGACGCGAGGCCGCGCTCAAAGCCCTGCTCCTTCGCCATCCCGATCCGTCGGCAGAAGAGCGCTCCTTCCTCGACAAACTTCAGGTCCCAGCCGGTTGGCTACACGAAGCCCAAGCTGCAGATCTCGCCGCTGCCGGCGATGCCTTTGGGGAATTCCATGCCCTTCTCCGTGCGGGACTTTACAACAGAGCGCACCGCCTTCTCACCAGCGGATTCGTCTCCGACGCGGTACTCCGTGGGGACTACAGCCTTGTACGTAGGCTCTGCGAGCCGCTCGAAGAGCATCATCCGGACGGATGGGAGTACGGCGGCAAGGCAAGTTCTTGAAAAGTTCATTAGGCGGTACTGACCATACATCAGCTTTTCCTTGACTATATCAATATTGTCGAAGAGGCCCCTCTACTCCTCAAATCGGTTGTTCAAGCTGGCAACCATCCGGATTTCCGCGAAGCCTCTCTCCTTACTGACCTCGCCCGCTCCGTAAACCCCGTACTTCAGCTCCTTCCCGCTCTCTTTCCCGACAAAGAGGACGTCCAGCAGATCGCGAGCCTAGGTGACATGCTCTCGGAACTCCATCACGTTGCTGGCCCCCTTCATCAAGCTGGATTCGTAAGCTTCAGACGGGACATTCGAGAGGTAATAGCTAATAAAGAGCAGATCCCCAGACCGCATGTCTCGCCTTTGATGGTGGATGTCGATCGCCTACATCTGCTCCAAGCCGCGGCGTTCGACTCGTTCAACCACTCACTCAGCACAATCACCGCGTCGGCCTGACCACTCCCGCCGTTTTCTTCCCCTTCCGCCGCATCCGCTTCCCCCGCTTTCGACGGATCGCCTCAAACAGACAACGACATTCCGCTTGCTTCGCCTTGATTTGGTCTTCACTTTCGCACAAATGTAGCCGACACACTTGCATGAGAAGGGAACGAGGGATTATTGGGGTATACCATAGCATAGTCACATATACCACTTTCTAGTCATAGGTCTACAGGGTCTTCGTATCACGTATGAAACGATGACGTGTCAAATGATCCTTCCGCGATTCCGTCGGAAGCGAAAAGTCTGGAGGGGACGAGCTTGACTTTTCTGCGATTCGTTCCGATATCTCGGTTTCAGAGCATTGTTCGCATCATCAATATTGAGGAGCGCGATGGCTACGCCGGGGGAGATGCGATACTTCTCGACGAGGGGTGGGAGCGAGACGCTGAGCTTCGAGGAGGTGAGTGCTTCCTCACAGCTTGATCAGGGGACTGACTGTAACAGGCGGTCTTGACAGGTCTGGCACCGAATGGAGGGTGAGCGGTTCTTCTCTGCAGGACTTGTGATGTGGCGTGCAGAAGGTGACAAGCGGGAACGGCGAAGGGAGAGGGCTGAGGGTGACGAGGCCAAAGGCGGTATTATCTTGCTCTGGACGGCATGGCAGTCCGAGGGGAGCAAGCTTCTGCAATGAGTGCGAGAAAGGGGACTAAGGAAGGAGAGGTCTCAGCAGACGAGTACCCAAAGCAATTTGGAGGCGCTTGAACGGCGGAAAGGAGGTGGATGCAGGACGATTCTGATTTTGTGCAGCCTGTACATCCCCACACAAATCCCCACCCTTCCCCCCGACTGGCAAACCGCCTGGTCGACCCTCACCTTTCCCCAACTCTCCCAAGCCATCCTATCGCTCTTCATCCCCACCTCCTCTATATCTTCGTCCGACCTCCAATCCATTATCGACGCGTCCTACTCCACCTTCCGACATCCTCAGACCACGCCTCTCCGACAGACAGGCGAGAACGAGTACGTGCTGGAGCTTTGGCATGGTCCGACTTGGGCGTTCAAGGACGTCGCGCTGCAGTTCCTGGGAAACGTCTTTGCTTATTTCCTGGAACGGCGGAACAGGGAAAAAGCGGAGGGCGGGAAGGATGAGTTGACTGTACTTGGTGCGACAAGTGGAGATACCGGAAGGTTAGAGTGACCTTCAAGCGGAGCTGATGAGTAGCGCCGCAATATATGGACTGCGTTCGAAATCCAGCATCACGATTTTCATTCTGTATCCCGACGGTCGAGTATCGCCTATCCAACTCGCACAGATGGCCACCGTCCCAGATGCCAACGTCTACTGCGTCGCAGTCCAGGACTCGGATTTCGATACTTGCCAATCAATCGTGAAAACCCTGTTCTCGGATGCGAAGTTCAACGCGGCACATCGTCTCGGGGCGATCAACTCGATCAATTGGGCGCGCATACTCGCTCAGATCGTCTACTTTTTCCAGGCGTACTTCTTACTCCCCGAGGACAAACGAGGGAAGGTACAGTTTGTCGTGCCGACCGGCAACTTTGGGGATATCCTCGCAGGGTGGTACGCTAAGAAGCTCGGCTTGCCAATGGGAGAGTTGGTGGTCGCGATAAACGAGAACGATATCCTTGAGCGGTTCTTCCGGACTGGGAGGTACGAGCCGGACGACAAGACCACGGTCAACGGTCAAGCCCCCGAGACGGCTGCCGTCAACGGGTCATCCGATGGGCAACAAGCAGGAGGCGTGAAAGAGACACATTCTCCAGCAATGGATATCCTACTTTCCAGTAATTTCGAGAGATTGCTGTATTACCTCGCACTGGAGACTGGAGATGGCGGTCGAGAAAATGCACAGGCTAGGCTGAAGGGATGGATGGATCAGCTGAAGAAGGAGGGGAGAGCGGATATGGGTGAGGATGTGCGAACAGCGGGAGTGGCGGACTTCTGGGCGGAGCGAGTATCCGATGATCAGGTGCGCAACCAGACTCCCGAGGCACGCTGACAGTCAAAGACGCTCGAGGTGATCCGAAGATATTACACCCGGAAAGAATACGGAAGCTATGTCGTCGATCCACATACGGCTGTCGGACTGGCCGCACAAGCTCGATCAGCGAAGAGGGCGTGAGTTTTGCCTATCACCAGCCCATCTGTTCCGGATTCTCGCTGACAACTCCAGCTCTTCGGATACGACTTGGATCACGCTCGCTACTGCCCATCCCGCCAAATTCAACCAAGCTGTCGAGCTCGCCCTGTCTTCTTCTCACTTCCCGGACTTCTCCTTCCCCCGAGACGTGTTACCTGATGAGCTGAAAACCCTGGAGGGTATGAAGAAGCGGATACACAAAGTCCGAGGGGAGCAGGGAGTGCGAGATTTGATCGAGAGAGTGAAGAGAGGGGAGGTGAATGATAGCACGGAAGGTATCGGGTCGATGTAGATTGACCCTTCGAGGAACTGCGCGCCTGGCTGACGATTGGGGGAAAACTGTGCTCATCGCTTAGACGAAAGTGACACAGGAGTTGACGCGGACGCAAGCGGAGCATGAGAGGGGCTGCATGTGGATCGCGTTGCAGGACCAAAGGTCGTACCAAGGCTTTGCGAGTGCTGTGAGGAGGTCCTTTGTCTAGAAGATGCGAGTGGCTGAGAGTCCAACCTCCGGCGAACCAGGGTATAAAACCCTCGCTCACCTGTCCTCTTTCCTCACTTTACACATTTCCCCCCGATCTCTCTTTCGTCATTTTATACATTTCCCCAGATGTCGCAGCCAGTACGAACTTCCGCTTTCACATAAGAGACGCATCACCATGGCTTCCAAGGATATCAAAGCGGACCAATACGACAACATTCTCAACTCGAAGCAACCCCGCGACCACTGAGATGGCGACACGTGCCGTGACTCGTGAGCATGCCAATCGGCAAGACACCTTGAACGACTACTGGTTGAAACGTACAGGAATCTTAAACCTACGCATGAGTCAGGAGATTGTAAATTTTAACACCGATTGACATCGACAATGGGAAACGCTTTGAACACCAGCTCAAGAAAAGGTCAGTCGCATCCCCAGACGTATGCATCGACGACGAGCCGAAGCTGGACGAATGCATCAAGGATGAATTTGAAAAGAGCCTCCTTCAGGCCCGGGACCACCTCAGTCGCTTGATCGGACATCCCGTCTTTGAGAGATCTAGGACTGCCGACGAGTGCGCGACCAGGCCCGATGAGAATACTACAGCCAGGACCGCCGGTGACGAAGACAAGAAGTCGGAGGACAGGGGATCGCAAATCAAGAAGTCCGATTAAAAATCGGAGGCTGTCTCCGCGCCTACGATAAGCTCAGGTCCCCGCAAGACGAGCCAACACGTCGTCTCCATTGGGAAGGAGATTCTGACATGAACCGTTTTAGCATTCCGAGAGACCAAGGCTGGCGAGGCGAGCGTCACAAGGGATGCAGGAAGATCAATGCGTGAACGCCGAAGCCGGAAGCAGGGGTCGCTTTGATATTGCACGCCTTGACTCGTCAGGGAGCGAGCATAGTATAGACCTGATGTTGCCAAGGTGATAGGAACGTATGAATACGGCGTGCAAGGCAATCAGAACAATCATTGGCTCGACAAGACAGCATTTCATTCTCGACGACAGGATGACAAGTTTTATTGGGCTCAACGCACGTCTGGGCTCTGCCATCGATGGCCTGTCCAATGCTCTTGAAGTGCGTGCCGCGAGGTGATGGTCAGACCAAGACAACGTCAAGAGGAGTCTGGGTGGAAGCATCAGGGAGGACCTAGTGAAGAGCATCAGGAAGAATCATGACAGCCTGAGGAAGCTGAACGAACATTTCATCCTTCAGAGTATGGAGCCCGCCGAGAAAACCCCCCCAAGCCCCACCCGTTACACCGAAAGAGTCTTAAGTCGCTCACAGTAGCATTACAGAAGTTCTCAGACTACAGGCCGAGACTCATCTTCCATACCATTCCCCCACCCTGACGTCTTGGAGTTCACCCACGAGACCTTGGACTATTTCAAAACTCCCCAACCTACAAGCCCTGCGCGTTCAAGCCCTCGTTCAGCAGATTGGTACCCGGATCCGGAAGATTTGGAGCCACTTACAACGGCGAGTCAGGGGATCAAGCAAGTCCAGGAGCCCGACGGGGGAGCAGCCCATCCAGCCAGATACTTCGTATGACCCACATCCCGGGAGCAATTCGGGCGATGGGTTGGGCCGGATCGCTCTAGAGAGGAAGATTGGGAGAATGGGACGAATATCATCAACAACAACCAGACCTCGACGAGCAGAGTAATATGAGTGATACAGTTGAGGGCAGTGGCACATCAGAAATCGAAGAAACATCAGATGGTGCTTGATGAATTGCGGACGTTGCTCATCGATCAGCGTCATCGCCTTCGAGCGGGCAATCATAGGCCCGAGCGGACCTCATTCTAGTCCAATGCGCTGTCAGTGATGGAGATTGACCATGGGACGGTCACGTGGGGACGTTTGTTGCGTGCCATACACATTACATTCAGACCGTCCTGTAATGTAGAACGGCAGGGGGAGTAATAGGTAATGCCACTTTTGAACCCACTGATGTGCCAAATGATATGGTCAACGCAGGACGAATATTGGAGAGAGTGTAGGGTTGTACGTAAGCGGACCTCTGACGCCTAGTCCTTCGGATCGTTAGATAAAAGGAAGAATGGAGGTAAGGGTTGGTCCGTGCGTACGCCGGAAACAATCCTCCTTGCCCTGCCTCACGTGTGCTCAACCATTAAGAATCCATCTTCTCAGTCTCATAATGTGAAATGGTACTATTCCCCTCACTGGAGTGCATGATCTATGTATCCTCCAGTCTACCTTCTCCGTGGGCGACCTGAATTGACGTCCTTGTTGTTGAACTTGCCAGCGTCGCCAATAGGGAATAGTCACATCGTTCGGAAATACTTCACCATCAGTGCCAAGCTCGATCTCAGAGCGAACAACAAGGATCGCACATGGTCTGAGACTATCATCAAGGCCTTCGAGATTGGTGCCTTGCCTGACAAGTTCTGAGGTTTGTATATGAGGTGGCGATATTGTACGTATGGTGCATTTATCCTGGGGGCTGGTGTATTTATACGATGTTCCAACATAACCAGAGGGCACTCCTGCCTATCCTGTAGTATTCAAGCCAGTTCTTCCACGTGAGATGAACATTTCAAACATAAGGCGTAGGACGTCTGCCTAAGTCCTTGGAGGCGCAAAGGTCACTGAACGCGCACGGACATGCTCTTCAACTTTAGGCTGTCTCGAGAAGAGTATCGTGCGGGTGTGAACGAACACATAACACGTAGGACGATCCGAGAACGTTGGAAAAACAAGCCTGAACCGTGTCACGTCCTGTCACCTTTATTGAAAATGTTTGAAGATCCTTTGTCCGGAGAGAAGCGTTTGGTGAACCTCTCAGACTCGTCCTTTCTCGTGTGATAACGACATCCAGAACTTCCGCTTCTCAAACCCAGATCTCATCCATGGCCGGGGAAGTCACTGGCTCTGATAAACCGGAGGGCGTATCTGATCAGCCTCAGCAATCCACGATCATAAGCTCGAAAGCGGACGCGGGTGCTCAGGAAGTGCGAAGCGCCCAGGGATGTAGCTCGGATAATGATGTGACAAGCGGGCACCATGGAAAACCGTAAGAAGATGGGCGTCGACAGTATTCGCATGCCGTCAACAAAGCCGTCTGAAGAGGATATTACAGCCCTCGAGCTGAATCAGTCGCGGCAGCCCGTCTCATACGTCAAGACTGCGACGAACAAATTGGAGTTTCCCTTCCCTTCCCCCATGACTAATCCGCGCAGGATCCAAGCCAACAAATTCACTGCACTGGGCTCATTCCGAAAAAGAAAACGCTGACGACTTGCTGGAATACAGGTCCGAGCATTACTGAGCGAGTGAAACCGTATACATGACATGCAAGAACCAATGACAATGCAAGAGAACCGAAACCAGACCATGCCAAATGCTCCGCCAAATCGTCGCCGCCCTCACTCACGGGATCCCCTGCTCCACCTTCATCTTCTTGATGATACCCCAATCGGCGAGATCGACCTGATCTCGGAAGCTGTTCTCTGAGCAATGTCAGCGCCGCTGCTGCAAACATGGTGATGCTTACTGAGGGTGTCGATGCTTTGTCGCGTAATCAGAGACACCACCTCGTCTTTGTCGTCGAAGCTGAATTTTATCAACATCTGCTCCTCGTCTCCGATGACAAAACACTCACTGTCGTCCGTATAGCTTGGCAGCCTGAATCCGTCGCGTTAGCTTTAGGCAGTGGAGATCCGCTTTGGAAAAAAAAACCTGATATGGAGCGCGCTCAATCTTCACTGCCGCCCCAGCGCCGATTTGTGACTTCTTGACAATCTAACCTCATGAGCACAGCATCTTCTCAAAGTCGAAACACATACCTCCATCGACTTATGGTTGATCTCGATCGATGTGCTGCTCTCATCAGCATTGCGCACAGTTGCGCTCTGACTACTCACATTTTGCCCAAGACGATTATATCCCGCTTGCCGGTCTCCTTGTCATTCCGCACCACCCCGACCGGCATGCCCGTCCTTAAAGTTCCCTCGACGATGTCCACACCGAGCACGATAGGATCTCGATTCGCGAAAGCCTTGATGATGCTCAGCCGGACCGGCCAGACGGCGTTGGGCATGGCTGCTTGTCGTTTCGCCTCCTGCACCTCTCCCATGTACTTCTTGAAAGCATCGAACAGGTGATAGATGATCATCGCTGCGATCGTCAGATGCTTACCTCATTAATGAAAGAAGTTGTTCACCAGAGAAGATCTTCACTCCCTCCTTATCGGCATATTCCTTCGCATCTTTATCGATAGGTACATCGAATGCCAAGATGAGAGCGTACTCCGAGGCAACCTCGAGCATCCGACCTGCTCGAAGTACATGACTGCGGAAGACCGGACCGATGGCGAAGTTCCGTACAGGTATTTTCATCTGCTGGAGGAAGGTAAGGAGCGCTTCGAGAGATCCCAGTGTTGAAGCTTGCACCCAGACACCCGGTCCCTTCGATGCGAACCGCTGCAGATCGTTGACATCCTGCATTGCCAGATCTTTATATGCTTCAACCTCATCGTCATCCTGGGCGACGTATAGGCGGGCACCGGCGATGGCCTTTTCGAGACCGGGCGCAGAGATCTTGATACCGAGTGCGGCTTTGACCTCTTTGTGGTGGACGTAGGCGGACTGCTGGCCATCAGCGAGCTCGACCGCTTAAGTGTTCGACTCACCTTCACTCGCAACTCTCGCAGAGGCTGTGGAGTCAAGAGCGCCCGGACAGTCGTCACGATGGGACCGTCCATCCCGCATAGTACGATCTTATCGGACTCCCTCATCACCCCATTCGACAAGATGACATCGATAGTCGTGCCCAGTCCTTCGATGACCTTCACTTCGAGTATGGTACACTCCAGCTCCGAGATGTACATCAAACTCTGGTTCATCCGCTCTTGAGTGAGCTTGACCAGGAGCATGAGCATATCAGGGATACCCTCGCCAGTGATGGCGGATGTGGGGACAAGCGAAACTGTGCGTGCGAGGTTGGTGTTCTCATCAAAGATCTCGGCATTGAGACCTTGCTCGGCAAAAGCAAGCTTTGTCTTCTTTACTCGGTCTTCGAACTCCGAGCGAACCGTCTTCGCCTGTTGAGCAAGTGTCTCGCGGAAGCCGCCATTGGGAGTGGGTTTCCAGCCGTACATGCGGTCAATCTAGTGGGAATCAGAGTGATTCCTATAGGTCGAACTGGTCACGAACCTTGTTGAGAGCTACAATGAAAGGGGTCTTTCCGTTTCGGAGGAGGTTGAGAGATTCGATGGTTTGAGGCTCCAGACCGTGCTAGGCACGATAAGAAGCTGATTTTATAACGAGGTGGAATCCGGCTTACCGTTATGTCCACGACCAGAATCGCGATATTGCACAAGGAGGAGCCGCGGGTTCGGAGGTTGGTAAAGGATTCGTGACCAGGAGTATCGATAATGAGCAATCCGGGAATCTCAACCTGGTACTCGCCGGTCTGTGCTGCTACATCAGCAAGGCGTCACTCTTTCGCACTCTTTCTACTGGGATCCATACCTTATTGACTACAGCTGTCTTCTCCTCGATAGCCCCTTTGGGGAAGAATGTCGCTCCGATCTGCTGGGTGATCCCGCCCGCCTCGCCCTCCTGAACCGATGTCTGCCGTATCTTGTCCAGCAGCTTTGTCTTGCCGGTATCGACGTGTCCCAAGATACAGCAAATCGGACTGCGCAGATCCTCCTTGCTCTTCGCTGCTTCCGCTGCCTTCTGTCTTTCCTGGATCTTCGCAATTGCCCGGCTTTTGCGCGCTTCCATCTCGTCCTCGGAAGACTCGTCGGTATCGTCGGAATCCTCCTCGGATGAGGTTTCTTCCTCGGATGATGCGTCGGCCTCGGCGGGGGCCGCGCTCCCTTTGGTCTTCGGGACTGCAGGCTTTCCATTGGGTATTGATGTACTTTTAGGTGTAGCGGAAAAAAAAACGGGAGGGATAGCTGTTGTTTGTGCTGCAGCTCCGGTAGAGGCTGACGGCGCTGTAGGGGGTGTCGCTGACTCATCGTCGGATTTGTCCCAGTCGTCTCCCTCAACCCTCATCTTGTCCATCCCGGCAACAATCCCTTCAACAGCAGCCGCCTCATCTTCCGACTTGTCCCAGTCATCGTCACCGCCGTTTGCGACAGGTTCAGGGGATGACGCTGGCGCCTCCTCCTCGACGGCAGGTGTTGCAGGTGATATTGTCGCCTCCTCCAGCGTCGGCTCAGCCTCCTTCACCGCCTGCACAGGTTTCTTCTTCGCAAAGCCGGGCTTCTTCCTCTCCGGACCCTCCGCGTGTAAGCCCGCCACCTTCATCCCACTCGCCAACATCGCTTGTTTCCTCGCCTCCGCAGCCGCTTTCTCCTTCTTCTGCGCGGGTGTCAACAGCCTCCCCTCCGCCTTCGCTTGAGCCCGCTTCTCCTTTTCCTTTGCCCTCTTCGCCAGCTTTTGGTCTTCTATCCGCTTCTCCTCCGCCGCTATTCGCTCCTCCTCCTCCGCAAGTGCTCGTAATCGCTCTTCCTCGGCCCGTCGCGCCTGTTCCTCTATTCGCTTTTTTTCCTCCATGGCCGCCTGGAGCGCTAAGATTTGCGCAGAAACCTTCTTGGCGCCCTTCGCTACTGAGACGGGCTCAACAGGCTTCGCTGCCGGCTTCTTCTTCCTTTTCTTCTTCTTGTCATCGCCGGCTCCTCCTTCCTCTTCACTTTCGTCCTCTGCTTCTAGTACCGGCACGGGTGTTGCCTCAGCGGCTGGCTCCGGAGTAGCAGCAGGTTGTGTCTTCCCCGCCGCTTGAGCCTTCTTCTTGGCCTTTTCCTTCTCCTTCTTCAGCTTCTCCTTCTGTGCTTTGGTGAGGATCTAGGAACGATTCTGAGCATCGTCTGAAGCAGTAAATGGGTAAGACTCACCTTAGGCCCATCGTCTTCCGGCTCTCCGTCCACCTCAGCTTCGACAGCTGCTGTCTCCACCTCCTGGACTGGCGCAGGCGCCGGCGTTTCATCTACCGCCGCCGCTACCACGTCGACCTTCTTTTCCTCCTTCGTACCGTTCATCCAGTCATCCTCGTCTCCATCCACCGTTTTCTTCCCCTTCTTCCCCTTCTTTCCCTTCTTCAGCTTGACATCATCCTCGGGCCACTCATCATCGACGTTGACTGCTGTCTGTACTGGTACCGGTGCCAGTTCCAGAGCTGGAGATGCTGCCGGCGCCTCGTCAAGCTCCATGGGCTCGTCATCTGCCTTCGTCCCTTTCTTGCTCTTCTTTGGCTTCACCTCCTCCTCCGGCCACTCATCGTCCGGATTCACGTTCGTGTCGACATGAGCAGGCGCAGAAGCAGGTGTGGGGTCGGTGTCCAGATCCCCTCCATCCAGATCCGTTCGCTTCTTCTTGCTCTTCTTGTCTCTCTTCTTGGACGCCTGAATCGTTCCCTATGAATCGTCAGAGCTAGATTTTCGGCTTCGGAGCATAACGCACGAGCAATCCTCCACCGTCATCATCGTCCCCATCCTCAAGCATGTCGAATGGGTTGCCCACTTTCTTCCCGCTCTGAATCGGTACATCCTCCTCCTCGTCAACGGGTGGCGGCGACTTGATGTCTAGCGCTGCTGCCTTGGACTCCCTGCGTGAAGCATGAGCTTCATGCTTCGAACGGAAGTACTCCACACGAACCAGTATGCATCGTCGTCTTCGGCTTTTTTGCCCTTCTTGCCCTTGGCCTTGGGGGGCATCTTTTGATACTAGAACCTGGATAGTGAACTGGAGCTTTCAAACTTTTGACGCGCCGCTTCAGTCCTCTTCGGCGTATTATGGTTTCCACGAGAGGACCGGGTGCAATTACACTTAATCATGCTTTAATTTACTTAATTGTGCTCCAATTTCTCTAGGTGCTCCGGGATTCTAGCTAGCTGTATTGCTCGAGAACTAGCTGTAATCATGCGAATGGATGTAACTACTACTCACTCCGAAAGCTTCGAATAGAGCTTCAAATAGCACTGCATGGTAGGTAATGTATGCATGGACCCACAGGCACCTGTTCGAACCTCGATCTTCTCCCTTTGCCCTCAGTTAATGCCACTGATGGGTTTTTGTCATTGGTGGGGATTACAACATCATCCAACCTCCGAACGCCATCAAAAGCTCCATTTCCTGTGTCTGATGTTACCTCCACGCTCATGCAGCTTTATAGTCACTGATCTAGGGCTGACTCTTGGCTTTCGGTCTATACTGAGCTCGCTTTGAGCTTTCGCTACCCCTCGGCATGCTCCCATCCCATTCCTCAGATATTGACTTTCCGATCGGCTTATTGAAGAAGGTGACTACACCGCGCCGCCCCGGTCGGCCTCCTTACGAGATTTCACCACTACATGCCCAGCAAACTGCTCGGATAGCGGCTCAGCAACACCCAGTCCCGTTTCCTGCGCCCGAAACACGGGATTCGCTCAAAGGGGACACCGAAAACCTCCCGTCCCAATAAGGATCGTTTCCCAAGGCTGGCTACTCAGTTCGCGGACCACTGGAATCTCCAGACTTTAGTCCAAGCCCGTTCCGACCCCGTTCGGTTACCGAAAGTGACTCCAGCGTTCCCCTTGCGCGGGTGTTCGTCGAAGCTCGACAAACTCGAGCAATATTGTCGAATTTGACCGTCCAAACTGTTCATCGGGTTTCTCAATCGGCGGAGAGTCATCAATCAGCCTATGTGGAGTGTCTCCACGAGGATACCACCTCGACGCGCTTTCTGCGAGACCGCATGGGCCACCTTCGTCAAGATACAGTGTATGAGACAATGGATATAAGGATGGAGGACATCCCTAGGTTCTTTGATTCGCAGGTGAGCAGATTGCAATCATTGTTGGCAGAATATACATTGAATCCGACAACAGCCGCACTGTTGTATGACCCCATCCCGGCCTAACCGCGATCTATGCCACCATACGATAGCACCGGAATATCCGATCAACAAGCTCCGCATGTCCGCACTGTCTTCGACATTTCCCAACACACCCATAGACTCGTACCCAGAACAGTCAACTTGCGGGACCAACCCCTCGGACCAAGCATGATCGATGTCCAGAACTATCGAGCACATTCCAGGACTGATGGACTACGACCAAGGATATCCGGGCATCAAGGTTTCAAGACTTACTGATGGTCCATTGATCACACCGGGCAGCGGGTAAAACCCTCTTAGCCGCTGCGCGTTCATAGCCTTCCTCTAGGCCGAGCTACGTATCACCCTCGCCACTATACTTGCCCCTTGCTTCAACGCGGGCTACGTCCGCACCCTCAATGGGCCGAATCCGACTATCGGGGATTTTCATGGGTCTGGCGGACAAGCCAGGACTTTGGCTGGAGAAGCCTCTACAGTGCTGTAGAAGCGGGGAGAAGGATCATGGAGCCTCGGGCTTGGAGTGGGACAACGAAAGAGACCGAGGTACGCAGAGGCATAGTAGATTGACCATGACTGATACCCACTAGAGATCTAGTATCAAGGTTCTTGTACTAGTTTATGCAACGTCTTGTAACTAGCGGACCTACCCTACCGACGACCAGCCTGGCTGTGGAAGTGTCCACCCTCAGGTTGAGCAATCTCCCGTACTGTGCAAGACTAGACGGGTAAGTCTACGTCTTACCCGCACTTGTCGTCGATTGTGTTCGACAATTGTTGACTGTGTCAACCTGTCTTTAGTTTTATAGTCAAGACCATTTTATACCCACGATTGTGTTCGACAGTCGTTTTCATTCATTGATAGTCCACGGGGCATGAGGGTTGCTTGGGCGTGAGTTCGATCCAAAGCATAGTTGGCTGGGTACGGTCATAACACGTGTGGATGGTGGAAGTTGCCGGAACAGGCTGTGTCGGACGCTTTCGTAAGGTATTGATATATGCTGCGTTGACGAAGAGACCGCAAAAGCAACGAACAGCTATTGTTCACCGTCCAAAGTAGCATCTTGTTGATCAAAAGCGTATTGTTGACAGCGTTGAACAGCAGTACACGTTGGATGATCGTCTATGTTTGTTTTGTTGTCATTCGCTAGTTGTCATATCAGGGTCTCAACATTGCTGCTGCAACATTGCTGCTGCAACATTGCTGCTGCAGCAACATTGCAGGATCCCGTTAGAGAGACAAGAGGAATCAATCAATATCGTCTTCTGTCCAGGAGCATCTATTCGTCAGTCTACGAGGCCTTTCGGCGCATTCGGAAGCCTGCACAATAAGAAAATGTCAAACTTCAAGGAATACCGAACGATTGGGAACTTACATCAGCGAACAGTGTATGACAGACGGCTGAAGATGCAGAGCTCAGTCTTATGGAGCCCATTCAAAGCTGGAGTGAGTTACACCTATTGGCATCATTACAGCTAGCAATACAGCTAGAATCCAGGAAAATAACTGCACAATTAAGTAACTTAAAGCATGATTAGATGTACATGCGGACCGGGTTGGATTCAACCCGGATCCGAAGTGGTCCCGCTGAAACGCCGTCGCGGTATTTCGCTGTCGAGAACTTTGCCTACAGCAGTAAGAGTGAGACTCACAGCCTGGACGCCATTCGGGATAATGGCATCAGTCTCCTTGGGACTTGCGTCGGTCCCCGCACAGCTAGGCACGCCTTTCTCGACGAGCACATCAAACTTGAACGAATACTCATCGAGCGGCTCCCAGCCTCCCGAAGCAACACGCCTTGCTTCTCCTTCGCATTTCTGTACAGCAGAATCTTCGCCACCTCCAACAGTCCCTATATTCCGCCGACCTCACAGTCTTATGGGATCGCCTCGACTCCCTACTGCGGAACTGAGGGCACCAGATTCGGTCTCTAGGGCCTTCCCTCGACGAAGTGCATCGTGCCATCGAGGAGGCCCTTATCAGCCTGCCAATCCGCCTGGGGGGCTTAGGGATTCTATCATACGCCAAATGCGCCCCACATGCGTATGCAGCAGCGAACGAGTTAGCGGACACAGTTTTTGCCCCAATTCTTCCATCAATCCAGCCCACCAGCGAGCCGATGCTGTCCCAGAGTAAACGATGCCAGGACATGTTCGAAGCTGCCCACTCGTCCACCTTTGAGCTCCTCGATTCGCACAAGCAGGTCATTGTTCTCGAGTCGTCTTCCTCCCTTGGCCGCAAATGGATGAGTGTGCTTCCGACCGCGGCGCAATTTCGCCTTACCGACAGTGAAGTTGCTGGCGCTCTCCAGCAGCGCACCTTGCGAATCGGAAACGTGGAACACTGCGGCCGCTGTGCCCGGGAGAGGCATTTCGGCCACGACGAGGTCTGCCAACACGGTGGCTGGATGACCCCCGGCCATGAGCAGGTCGAGTGTGCGCTGGCGCATGCGCTGCTCTCAGTGGACGGTAGCCTTGTGACGGTCGAAGAACCTCATATCCAGGGAACCATGCGTCGCAACGACATACGACATACGCTTCGTTCCCCCTCCCGACGTCCCGCTCCCCCGCTTCGATGTCGACATCAAGGTCATCTCTCTTTCCGCCCTTGACGCTCTCCACCATCCAACCCCGCCCCATCCTCCCACCGACCCCATCGAACGCCGCCAATTCACCATCGTCGACTACCTCAAGACCAGGGCAAAACGCGTTGTCGATCATCTACCCGACAACGAGGCGTCAACGATCGATTACTTCCGACCGCTCGTGCTCACTGTTGGAGGTATACTGGAGAAGGATGCCGAGGGATTCCTCAGGAGCTGGAGAAGACACATGAAGAAGTCGGTGTATGATTACATGCTTCGACAAATCACGATAGCCCTGGCGCGAGCCAGAACCAGGGCTTCGGACGTGTGATACTATGTGATACTTCTCCGAACTATTTCCATTTTCCGCAATCTTCTTATGTATCTAAAATTTCCACCTGTGCTCCGCCTTTGCCTTTATTCAAGGTTGCAGAATGTCATCTTACCCTCCTTCGGGCTCGCAATATCTGCCGGCTGAAGAGTACGAGCTCTCATCCGACCACGATGCCAGTCATTCCGCTGGACCGTCGAGACCCCAGAAGACCCCGAGACCCGCGATCCACCTCAACCAATCTTCCTCCCCTCTCGTCCTACCCGAATCCATATCTGTCCTCCCAACCTCCAGGAGATCGTCACGTACGCGACCGACCTCTTACCTTTCTCCCGAAGTGGAGACGCCCCATAGAATGCCACGAGCGCAATTCTTGAATGAAGAGCTGGACCCCTTCTTGATTGGAGGGGGGAATGAGGACGTGCATGTACCTGACTTTGGGCATATGCTCGGGTTTAATCCGGATGCGGGACATGATCATTCCGCGGTGGCCCAGGGGATGAAGAATAGGTGGAAGAAGAGGTTGTACCTGTTGATGGAGGAGCCGAGTAGTGGGCGAGAAGCGTTCTTCGTGCATATACTCGTCACAGGCGCTATCCTCTTCAGGTGCGGACTACCTCGCCGGAAGAAGGACTTGCGCTGACAGAACTCACCGGTTCTCTCAGCGCAGTCCTCACCACCCTATCTACTCTACCGACCTTCCACACTGACCCGGTATCCTCCCGCGTCCTCTTCGGACTCGACACGACCATCGTCGTCCTCTTCACCATCGAGTACCTCGCTCGC
>JAABUP010000720.1_pt1 | contig 71100 bp, 105 predicted proteins | sample 5559201 | NCBI WGS metagenome assembly JAABUP01 (sample SAMN10711887, study PRJNA513373) | rock metagenome | isolation source: Antarctica rocks | place: Antarctica | reverse complement strand
AAAAGCACTGTGCAGATGCAACAAAGTAGTCAATGGTGCTGCAGCAGCCTTTGGCATTCTGAAAAGTGAACTGCCCATACTCATCCCCCGGGGTCCTGCCATTCCACATGACCCATTCCAAAATTTGCCCGTCACACGATCGCCGATTGGCCGTTGCGCTGAGCCAGCTTTTGACATCGACAACATTTACGCTCAATCGGTGTGCAACTAAGCCGCCACATACGCACATTGAAAGGTGTCTGCGATATCACCTAGCAGCCTGTCACGGTCGGTCTCGAGCTCAGCCAGAGTGGTCGCGCGACTGCAGCAACAACAGCAGTGTCACTGACATACCTTGCGTGGTGCTGCAGAGTACATGCACCTCTTTGTCACGACTTTCACCTTGTTGAACTGGCACTGCAGCTTGGACATCACCACCCGCTGCTCAGGCACTGCCTTCTGCAGGGCACTCCTGTTCACAGGGCCTGCAAGGGATAGCATCCGCCTAAATCTCAGCAAGATCCATGAGCACCTCAACTGTACGACAGCTTTTGGCTGATAAACTTGGCAAGAGCGACGCCAAGCGTTTCAGTGATGTCCACCTACAGAACCTGCTAGACAAGGCATATACTGATGAGGGTGCTTTGCAAGATGCAACCTGCAAGGGGCTGCAATCCCCTCCTGCGCTGCCTGCTGCTTTAATGGACAAGCTCCTGAAGGCTTTTGGACAACCAGGTGAGAGAGCGCACCAGCAAGTCAGCTCCTGAGGTACTGTCTATTGGCAATGGTTTGGTTGGCCAAGTCAAATCAGTCCAGCCTGCCAACGCCACCAGACAAATGTGGACAGTCATCTGATTAATTTGCTCACACATCACATGTACATGCACAAGCTTTATGGCTGGCAGCTTGTCTTGCCAATGCCCTATTTGGGCGGTCAAGTAGCATCTGTAAGTCCAGTGAAGGCATGCATATCGGTTCTGACTCTCCATTTGCGTCATGACTGATCTGCAAGTGCCATCAGTACAAGCGTCCTCCATTAGCATCCCTTTTGAGCTGCAGTTTTGCTTGGCTGTTGTGATGTAGCCATTGTTTGCTGACAACCTGCTGGTGAGGCAAGCTAGTATTCTGTCTGGTGCTGATGCCACTACATGCATGTAAACTCATTGACGAGCATGCCACTTACTGTGCAGCATGTAGGTTCTTGGCATGTAGGTTCTCCTCGACTGGTTCTTAAGGGTGTATGCGCAATGTATGTTAGTGTCTGTCATGGTCACTAGAGTAAAATCAATAGCCAATAGCCTCATAAATGCCAACATGTATTGTTTGCTTGGCAGTAGCACTCAAAGCTTTTACAGTCAAAGCTTTTACAGTTAAAGCTTTTGCAGTTAAAGCTTTTACATCTTTTTGTCATGCATTCACCTTGCAGGTTTCTTATTGATCAGACAGTAGTTGGATGCAGCTGAAACGGTGGATGCCACAACAAATGGCACACCAGTTGAACGTTTTATGGTGCCAAGAAATCACTGTTTTCTACAGGACGCATATATCTCTGCTGGAATTTGAAGTGTTGCTTGGTGCCTTAGGCCGCATTACTTGTGTTGCTTGGTGTCCTAGCCGGCTGCATTTACGATTGTCAGGCAGAGTATAAGCATTGTTGCTCTATGGTCAAGACAGCTCGTAGTAGCCTGGATGCAAGAAGAGCCACTGAATTGCCACAACATGCAATCTGTGTGCATGTGCAATGTTACAAGTTGACGGGAGATTGCTCAGGCTGTAAACCTGCAATGAAAAAACTGGGCTGACCTTCTCGTTTGCACCTTCAGGCAAACGCAGCCCTCACGGCTCTCCCGCAGGTCCTCAAGCAGATGCAAAGCGAGCTAAACCAGGTGTGTTTGTTTTCAGGACTTGGCCAATCGCAGAATCTGTTTGTGAGGTATCTGCTGTACTAACTAGTGTTGTGGCAAGTTTGTAACATGACCTAAATCTGGTCCTGCTACTATAGAGTGCTGATACATTCACTGTTGGTACATTTTTGTTAGAGAAGTGTGTGGCGTCATTGCATCTCAATAGCGTGCAACTCTTTGCATCCCACGCTGATGCCTAGGTGACTGGCTTCTGAGGTCGAACAAAATCACCAAGTCTAGGAGCAACAGCATATGCCCGTTGCAGAATGGCAACAAGCACTCCAATTGCCTGAATTCCACTTCCTTTCAGGCGGTATTTGTTTGCTTTGCTTTGCAGTGACAATCATTGAATGTTGGCAAATAGCGTGTTTGCTGGTTGTTGAATACTGAGGGCTTTTCATCATCAGTTGCCACTTTGCGAACACCGAGTGCCTCTGCAGATGGCACGAGTGTCTCGTGCCATCTGCAGATTCGCAGCCAGCTTGCTTGAACTTCAGTGTGGGGTGACTGAGCCAGAAGCCAATTTGAGTTTTACACTATGGCAGATCAACTCTGGTATCGTTGATGTCTTGCAAGGCCAGGAAGGACAGCCCATTGCCACTTGCACAAATGAGCCCTGATGACTGTGGATGCGGCTCTTGTTTTTTATTATGCGAGATATGGCAGATATCATGGGGCTACACCTGCGTGTGTTGTCATCTGGAGAGCAAAGTTGCTGGTACTAGACCGTGAGGCACATATGCAGATATGAGCCAAGCAAGACTGTGAACTGTCCAATGCAAGGCTTCAATGTGTTCCAAATGATGCGGCCCTGCAGCTGCTACAGCTTTGCGTATGACGATGCAACTGAGTGTAGTCAAAGTCAAAGCCTGTGTAATCACTAGTGCGTACGCAGTGGTGGTGACACCTGCTCTGAGGGCAGGATGTTTGTATAATAAGCTGCATAGGAGAAAGCAAACAGGGAAGCCCTTCAATAGCCCATAGTTGTTTGCTTGCTAAGCTGCTGATTGCTCCTGTCTTGCCCGTGCGAAGCAGAAAGCACGCTGGGCTGCACGCTGGGAAGCAACTGCGATCACACGCTGTCTCGGGAGCGACCTACAAGTGCAGGACTCATGCCGACAACCAGCGGTTGAGCGTACACCAAGCACGCTCTTGGGCACATTATGCCAGCCCTTGGTGTGGTGTGGTGTGGTGTGACGTCCATCAGCTTCAGGCCTGCGCGCTCCGTTTCAACGTGCAGCGTGTATGTGAACTGGTATCTCGATAGGTCAACCGCGCTAGCTCCAGCGCCCAGGTCTATGCCGGCACCGTGCATTACAAGTCGGCGCGTTCACGGTAGCCTTGGTGATGAAGATTTCCGAGTCCACAAGGCGCTGCTGACCGCAGAGGACGACTGTGTGCGAGGATCGCTTTCTTCGTAAGTGATCAGCCAGCGTGCCATAGTGCTGTCAGCAGCGATTTCGTCGATTCGATACATCAACACTCTCATGCAACAATAGTTGACATCTGATGTTGAGTCGAGTCTCAAGGGAATTGTCTTGGTCGAGTCAAAAATGTCACAGGACGACAGTTTTGCCCGGAATCTTGACTCCATACACCGCAATTTGCTTTCCAGCAAAGCGACACTGCGCAAGGTATCTTCTGCTGCAATTTTAAGTCCATTTGACTTATCCACTTGCTGACGAAGGCAGCTGATCGGAGGTGACTAGCCAGTTGTGCTGCAGGAAGGTCTGAAGGTACTCAATTTACTGCTTGACAACAACGACTTTCATCTTGTGCTTGATCACAATACACTTGTGACAGGCCCATCAGCAAAGCTCAAAGGTACAACTCAGACATGATGTTGATAAGTTATTCGAGTCTGCAACTTTTGCCTTACAGTGTTGAATGAACTGCAGTCGGCACGTGGCCAGGGCTTTGTGCAATCTTTGTGGAATATGCTGCCAATGAAATGTCTGCAAGTGTTGGCAAGAAAAAAGGCCCTGATGCTGCCATTCCCAGGACCTTGAGACGTCTAGTGCAACTAGCTGATGATGACCGTCGAACAGGTATGAAACATATCAAAGAGACCAATGAAAAAAAGAAGTATCTTGTTTGCATTGAGACGTCAATATCTCTGATGGACAGACCTATCACGTGGGATGCAAGCAACAAAAGACCAGCTTGTCTGTGATTGTCCTGACATGCGCCTGAACTTTGCAAACCACTGCTTCAGGCAGAAAGGGTCTACTGGGCAGAAAGGCGGGGAAGGTCTTTGTGCATGTCAAGGATATCATCAAGCAGGCTACTCTGGCTTCCTCTATAGGGCAAGAGTACAGCACCCTGCTGCGAACAAACCTGCTGCCTGTGCAGCAGTACTGCAATGCCGTCGCATGCGAAACCTTTGAAGGTACTCACTCAATCGCTCATTATGTCACGACATGTTTTGAAGTGCAACGGGAATGAAGCATTTGTCAATAGCAAGCTTCATCTTTGTATGCAGCAGTGCGGTTGCTGCTAAGTTTCAACTGTAAGACCTGATCACATTTGTATCAATGATACAGTTTGCTTGCATGTAAGTTTCTGCCTGGTCCAGTGAGCGAAGTCAGCAACTGACTTTGAGTGAATGCATGCCATCCAGAACTGCTGGACATCTATATGGCCAAACTTGAGGAGCAGATTGACAGGAGTGAGGACACATTCCGGCATGTGTCCAGCATGCTGCTGCTACTGCAGCACTTCCCAGGAGACATGCAGCCTGACTTCCAGCAAGACATGCTCACCTTCTTTGCCAAATGCCTGCCGGTCTTGAACCAGCTGAGGTGACTCTTGGCCAAATGTTATGCATACTGTACATCCATCAAACAAGTGCATTTTGCAAGAGATTAAGCAGTGCAGCTTTTGAACCTGGTTCCCACACTGGGTAAGCAGAACTGTGGAAGTTTGTGCACTTATACTGTACATTTCCCACACACGGCATGAAAATACTCTCAGTATTGACATGTAGGGAAGACTCACGCATCAGCACAGCAGTTGTGATGTCTCTGAACTCGTTCCTACTGAGGCACGGTCTTGACGTGTCAAGCAGAAGCCTTCAGATTCAGCGAGCCTTGCAACCTTTTGTCTTGCGATGCTGGCAAGTCAGCCGAGATGCCAAGCTCAAGGATGCATTTGTGATCTGCTTGAGTATTCAAGTAAAGCTGCGAGGCCTTCAGGTAAGGGCATGACTGATTCTGCTGTGTGTATTGAGAATGCCATGTAGGCATTGTAGGTTGCTTGTGTGCAGTTGCCAGACAGATGGGGATTACACAATTGCAGCTGCGCCTTGCTTGTGCAAGGAGCCACAAAAGATGCCAGCAAGTGTTTGAAGGCAGGGCTGCTAAGCCACAGCAGTGTGTCTTGCAGGACATGCATGGTGCCGCTGCTGACATACTGGAGGTGTTGGATAAGGACATTGGTCAGGCAAGCTTTAGATGGTATGCGTCCTTTTGTGTCCCTTCCCACATGGATACCATGCACACCTGGACACCATTCATAGGTGCAAGCACAGCATGCAGTCACCTGTGACACAGGTACATGTTATGGCTTGCTGGAAGCATTGTTTCATGAGCACAAGGTTGTGCCATGCAGGGGTCAAGAAGCCAAGCATGGTGACATTGTATTGACCAGGCCAGCAGACAGCCTGCTGCAGCTGACAGCTGCAATATACAGCATCACTATACAGCAAGACAGTGGGGCTGTAGTCAATACAAAAAACGCTGATGTGCATCAGGACAAGAGGCTGCGGGTGATCACGTTGTTTGCATATTTCATCATGAAGATGCATGCTGTGTGAGTCTCTGGGGATGGTTCAGTGCACTGCTACACTCAAATGCTGTTGTCATCTGAATTCTGTCCTGCTAGTGACACACTGTCATGCACTGCAGACGGCTTCAAGATTGGCTCGTTTACACGACAGAGCAGTGGAGGCGCCTCTGCAATGGGCACCAGTGCTGGTCATGCTCATACAAAATCCTTCACATCACCTACCGCACTCAGCTTACACAAACTGGCTACAAGCAGCAAGCAAGGACACCTTTGAGGATGGTAGGGAGCCTGGTATCTTGCTATGGAAGCTGAGATTGGTACACCAGCTGGCGGTGGCCTGGCCTGCTGCACTGACAGCTGTAGAAGTGGATCAGAACACAACCAGCATTGATGTGGCCCAGCTGGAGAGCGCTTGGAAGGTGCTGCACAAACGGTGCTGGCTGCCATTGACTGTGCAGTGCAGCTACATGGTGTTGTGTCACACTGTCTGTGTAGTCCAGCTGACTGACTGCTCTTGGGCATGGTCTGTGCAGCGCAGCTATCTGGCTGCTGTTTCGAATTGACTGCGCTGTGCAACCACTTACGCAGCTGCTCCATTGTCTGGAGGTCTCCAAAAGTCCCAAAAATTGAACACAATAGCCTGTTGAATATTCTCAGCACATGGTGAACAGTGTCTCTTTGATGCATCTGCTGTGCTGTGATGGCTGTACTGCGTCTGGCAAACTTGACAGCCTGCTGTGCCATCATTTGCCAGGCTGACGCACACAAACATGGCTTATCCTGTACGAAGTGCTGCTGACCTGAAGTACCCATGCCTTGCTTGCAAGGAGAGCAGGCCACCTGGGACAATGTGCTGACCTGGCTGTCATCCACCACCAGCAAAGCAGCAGTTCAGGAGTGTGCTGTAGCCTTGCTGTCAGCTGTGGCTTCCCGAGCCCTCACCCCCAACCTGCATCTACGCTCACACCAACTCTGGAGCATCCCTGTGCTGCAGCTGCAGCCTGTAACCAGGCCGACGACAGCGCTGATCTGTGCTGCATTTGCTGGAGGTGTTCCTATGATTAAATGTGCTTGCATGGATGGAGAACTGCAGATGGGAAAGTGCATGACTTTGCTGTGCATCCTGCACATGTGCTGCTGCACTTGGAAAGTGGGCACCTTGCAAAGACACGGCAGACAGTAACATAGTTGCAGCATAGGCTCAGCATCGTTTACAATGCATGGGCAACAGCAAAAGGTGTCCAATAGTACTGTATTGATGTTGTAAATTCCACAAATAATTTGTTTATCAAGTATCCCATGCTTTATGCAGGTGCAAGCGCGTCTGGTGCAGAGAAGTCCTTGCAGCAACGGCTGCTGCAGAAGGTGCTAGAAAGCTCAGCCATTGATGCACCACCCCAGCTCATAGTGCAAGCAGTACTTGTGCTGAGCTCAGGTCCTGTGCACCATCTACCTTTCTCAGAATCGACATCATCCAGCTGGCTGCAAGAAGAGGAGGATAACACTTCCTTGCAAAAGCAGCTTGATGCCTTGGCTGGTGGTCAGCACTCACACTCATTGTTGCTTGCCATGGCAACTCAGCAGCCATCACCTCACTGTTGTTGTGAACATAAGCTGCCCATCACTGAACTTGTTTAGACTTGGGACAGCAAGCTGACATTGATCAGAGCTTGCACTATCTTGCAGTGCATGTGCTTGTGTCCTTCTAAAGCCATGTTCAGAGTAATAATCTTGGCATGTCTTCCCTGCACACATGGTGCAGCTTCATTGCTCAAGCATCTGCTCTAAATGGCGTGTCAGGACTTCATAATCTCCCAAACTCTCTCACATGCAGCCTTCTGATTTGCTTTGTGCAGGGCAGGAGTGGATGGCGAGGCTTGCTGATCAAGCTCACAGCAAGCACCAGCAAGCCCGAGCCAACACCGCAGCAGCTGCACGTACCACTGCTCTGTCGGGCATGCCAACAGAGGCAGCAAGGCCAGCACAGCAGACGGCTGGAGAGCTGCTGCGACAACAGCTGCAGCTGCTGACGGTGGACTCACAGGAAGCTGAGTTGGCCCTGCTAGTCAAGCTGGTGAGGGTGTGCACAGTGACGCTGGGCTTGATGACAGCTTTGTGTGGTGGCCCAGCTGAGTCCAGTACCACATGGCTTCCACAGGGCACTGTAGCAGGTATGGAGTCAAGTAGCTGCCTGCACAAGGAAGTTGTCACTGACAGCACAGTGCTATGCTTGAAATCCAGGTCAACTGCATCACAATGCCCGGTCATAGAAGCAGCATGTTGGTGATGACATAGCACTGACAGCTGAGTTGTCCACAGCCTGTGCTGAGTCACAAGGCACTGTCAGAGTATGTATGTCACATTGCTGCATGAGTCATCCACGAATTTGAGCAAGCTTCATACCTGCAGTGAAGCATCAGCAGCAGTATATACCATAGAGGCAGGTAGCAGGCAACCTGTTGTCTGATCACAATGTCACTATGCATTGCAGAAGCCTTGCAGCTAGCACTGGAGCGCATCAGCAGTCTGATAATGGGCCTATGCGAGGCTGGCAAATCTCTGCAAACATCTGACCTGCATGCCCTGGAGCTCTTGGTCGAGGGCCTGCATCTGTACAATGAGTGCCATCAGGCCGAAAAATTGTGCAGGTAAGCAGAACAGCATTGAGTCAAGTGTCTTCTGTTGGAATATGTTGCTCCTCAACTGCTGCAGAGCCTGCTCTCTGGCATCCATGTATGGGCGCATGGCTACTGCATTCACCTTTATACTGTACCATGCCTGACTTGCCTTAATGTAACCAGGCATTGTTCGGTGTCATTATTCACAAGGGCTGCATGTGTTACAGTCACATGACAAGCCATGATGCAGTGAGACTCTGTTCCAAGACGGCAAGTCAGTGACGCCTGGTTAAGTCAGCCTGGACTGGTGACCACTAAGTGTTTGTTGTTTGGCGCAGTGCTCTGCTGTACTGCGCTGCCAACTTGGAGAGGATCTTCAATGATGCAGACAATGTAGCACAGGCAAGCCTGCTGAGCAGTGTACAGCTGACAGCAGCCCCTGGAGTGGCTACACAGTCTGTCCAAGCCAGCAATGCTGCTGCCAGCATGTTTGATGATGACTTGGACCTGGGCACGCCAAGTGTACTTGCTGGCAGTAAGAGGTATGCTTCCTGTGTCTATCTAAGTGATCTTGTCACGTACAGCTCCCCAGTTTGATCAGGTGATGTTGCGCTCAGACCATCACAGGCCATTACTCTGGGCTTGCTGAGCCAGTCATAGTTTCTTTCCTTTGGCGGTGTGCCTGGCAGTCACATCACGCAAACAGAACAGAGGTTCCGTCTGGTGCCCTTCTTATGCTTCAGGCCAATCTGCATCTCCACCGGCCCATTGCAAAAAGGCAGCTGCACATAGATGGCGTTCGTTTTTTTCTGTTTATGGCAACAATGTTTGGTGTAGCAGGGCGCCCTCTGCTGGCCCTGCAAGTGCCAGTCTAGCAGCCACCTGCCGCAGCAACTGCCTCACCCTTATCACCACCCTAGGAAAGCTCGACCCATCCTCCTCAGCAGCAGTCGTCACAGATCTGCTACATGGATGCCGGTCAAGCCCCGTTCAGCCAGCCACAGAGCTGTTGCACCAGCTCATACAAAGTCTGTGCACACTAGTGGCAGTCCCTGGGGGTCAGAGCCATACAAAGCAGGCCATTGCATTCCTGGCTGCGGAGGAAGACGGCTTGCTGGCTCACAAGCGCTTCCAGCGTGATGAGGTGCTGTTGGTTGTGCAGCAGCTGGCGGTGCTAGCTAAGGCTTTTCTGGCCCGCAACGGCAAGAAGCAGCCTGCTGGTATAGCTTTGCCGGACTTTCATCCTCCTGGGGATGTGTTCTGCTTTATTTTTTGTCCCCTGTTGCCCACCAGCTTGTCTTGTGACTGGTCTATGTCCAGCTGAGCCCGGTGGACTAATTTGCTGCCGAGCTGTGGCCTTGCACAGTACAGAGTGTTTCAGTGCAAACCACTTTCAGCATATTGAGGTTTGGCTGTGGGTCATAAATGAAATGTACAGTTTCATCAGCACAGTTGCTTTGCCTGCAGTGCAATGGCCGGTGGAGGTGGAGGAAGATCTGGAGGGTCTGATGAATGTATTGGATGATGTGCTCAGCATCATTGCTATGGCAGAGTCAAGGGACAGTGACTGCACCACATGGCAGCTTCGTGTGCAGCTTGCATCAGCCATTCTGGATCTCATGATGATTGACACACAGGCAAGTGGTGCCTGGACTGCTGTGGGTGAATGCTGACAGAGGCCAGGTCTTGGCATTCATACCACATTGTGGCTGCACGGGAATATACTCTATCAAACTCTGCACACAGCTCACTGTTGACGTAGTTCTTAGCGTCATATGCCGCCTTGCTGCGATGCTGCCATTCCCACAGCAGCACAGACCATTGATGAAAGTGCATCTTAGCTTGAGGCTGCCACAGTGGTGGGGCAGTATGCAGTGCTATGCATCCAAGACAGATGTGGCACAGAGCATGCTGACTGTTGACCCGTGCAGGGATTTGGGGAGGAGCTGTTGACACGGTGCCTGAACATTGTATCTGGCCTACTTGCAGATGACCTCTACTTTGCTAGGCGGCAGGGTGGCCAACTTGCCACAGTGCTGTATCGCAAATGGGCAAGACCACAGGTGAGCACAAACTTGACCCCGGCACCACAGAAATATTTCAGCGCTGCGCCTTTTGCTCTGGGTGCAGTCATCAAGCAGCCTGACCTTTGGTTTGATTGTGATTGGCCTAGTGTACAAGGCATACCCTGGATGGTTGCCGGCATAAACATACATTGCTGCCAAGGCTAAGGCCCTACCCCGTGAGGGGGCATCGGCTCCAGTGAGCAGCCTGCCATTCTGCAGGTCATGGTGGTGCGGCAGCAAAAAAGCAAACTGTGTCTGTCTTGTTGATTATGGAGGTCTGTGAGATGCAAGTACATGGTGCCTGCAGAGTGTGTTTGATGACCTGAAGCCAAAGCTGAGCTTACAAAGCCTGACAAGCAGCGGCCGCTCAGCAGAGCATATGGAGACAGCAGTGCTCATGCTTGGTATGACATCATCCTCGTCAGCATCTCAAGTAGATTGATGTTGCACTGAACCTGGCATGAGCTTTACTTGCTGTGGTAAAGGGAGTGCAAGCAGCTTTTCTGGTGAGATGGCTATAGTGGTGCGTGTGCAGTGTGGCAGAGCTAGCACAAGGTCTCACATGAGCATGCAGGGCTTCACCACCGTATGTGATTAGGCCAGAACACTACAATTATGTATGCAAACAAGCAGAGTTTGACCTTGTTGACTATCAGACAGCCTGAGCAAGCCATATTATACGGTATTGTACTGACACACATCAGCCATTTTGTGCGGTGCGTAACGTGCATGTTGCAACGCATCTGCGATGCTTAGGGTTTATGCTTGCTTCGTACTGGGTGAATTGCTGCGTTGACAGGAGAAACAGCTGCAGCATGTGGAACGCTAGAGCGGGAAGCTGTGTTTCTGCTGTGTGGGCATGCTGCAAAGCAGCCTTCTGACAGGGCACTGGTACAGACTGCCCTTGACATGCTGGCAGCGCGCCTCAACTACCCCTCACGCTCATCCCTCATGAGCTACCACATGCAGACACTGTTCGTTGACTGGTGCAGCAATGGCTACAGCCTACACCAGTTCTTGGCCATTCAGGTGAGCTGCACAAACATTTGTGATGTTTCACATGCAGCTATAGTGTCTGCTGTGCATTGCAATAATTGTTATGGCAGGCTGTGGCTGGTCTACACAAAGCTGCGGTGCTTGCTTGCACTGAGTCATCTTCCTGCTGTATCCTCTGGCCCCTTGCAAGGCACCTGTTTGCACCTGCAGCAGGGTGTACTGAGCTGCTGAGCATGTGTCGCTGCTCTGTCACTCAACAGTATGCAGACGTTGGAATGACTGCTCAGTTAGCCTGCTAAGTGCGAGTTGAAAGCAGCATTCATGATGAGCGTGCAGAGTCTGGTGGCTGTGGATGAGCGGGGTGTAAGGGAAGAGCGAGCCCTCATCGCTGCCTACCTGCGAGACCTTGTTCCTGTGCTGCTGCTGCATCAGAGCCAGGATCAGCTTCAAGAGGTTGCCAGCCTCATTGGTATCACTCTGCTTGGCAGTCATGACTGTCAGCCGAGTGTTGGCATCCATCAATGTTCAGTGAACGAGCAATTGAGTTCGTGCATGCATCGGTGCCACAGCCCCTTGGACTGTGCTACAGATGACTGCTGCCAGCACAGCTAGGCTCAAGCGATCTTTGCAAGATCAGGTGTTTTGACCATGTACGGACGCTTTGGAGGATGAATGCAAGTGACATGTGACATGAGGCATAACGAATTTGCTGGCAGCAAAGCTCTTACCTGCACACGGCCGAATTTGTGATCAGCACAATGTTGTGTGCAGGCATGGACACAAAAGCTGTGCTGCAAAAGTGCATGGACAGCATCCTTGGGTCAGCTCTGCCTTATGAGCAGACAAGTGATGCAGAACTCAAAGCTTTGGCGCATGCTGTCACTACTGGAGGCATCATACAAAAACACTTTCCAGGTGTGCACGTGCCTGCTGTCAACATGTCACACACAGACAAGCATGACATGTTGCCACAGGTCATTGCTCACCCACAATCATGCAAAAGGGTTTCTGTCCTGTCAAAACAGTCAAGGTCCATCTTAGCCACTCAGTTGGGAACGTACTTGCAGTCACAGTATGCCCTGTGCTGTATTCAGAGGAGGATCGGAACAGGTTGTATCTTCAGAAGATGGTGAGCGTGTTTGGATACATCCTGCTGACGGCATCAGATGAGCCTGCTCCTGCACGCCCCTTCTTCCCCATAAACATGGTTGTGGCTGCAATCCTGAGCACACCTGGTCAGAGCCCCCACAAAAACAGATATATCTTGTTTAGCCAGGTAGACTCCTCTCCTAGGTACTTAGCATTGCTTGAAGCAGGCTGCTAAAAACAAATGCAGCTTGTTACTCCACTGACTGGCTGAGCCTTCATGATGAGCCTGTTGGTGTGCTTGCACAAATCTGTTGCGCACGCACAGTACATGAGCCTGTTTGTGTGTCCCACAAGAACTGTACTCTCTGCCCTGCTTCTCAGCACCGCCCCAGCATCTCCTGAATGTGCTGAAGGTTTGTTCAGCATTGATTTGGTATACATCAGGTTAGACACGTTGAATGTTGATTGACAGCATGCTGAGTAACACCAATTGTATTCAAGAGATTGCAATGTGGGTTGCGCAGGTGCTGACAGGGGATGCCATAGCCACTCTGCTTTTGACATGCCACCAGCACCTTCAGAGGGCCAAACACCCACGGCATGCCCTCCAGGCCCTTGCCCCTCTCAAGGCTTTGCTGAGCCTGCTGTATGAAGAAGCCTGTGTGCCCTCCACCTTCAGATACATCATCAACATCCTGCTGCAACAGCTCAATACCAGGTGAGCCTGCTGCTCACATGCTATTGCTCTGCATAACATCGCGCATGTTTTCTGAGGCTCTTGAAACGCTCAAGTTTGTGCACACGGCATGTTCATCATCACTGCTGCCTGGCCTGCCTTCCTACCTTCAGACATGCAGTATCCTCAGCAGTGATGATCAGTACCCTCAGCAGTGATGATCAGCATGTAAAGTCATGATCCATGAGTCCTACTGTGCTTTCTGAGACATATCTTGCATGACTGTGTGATGTGCATTGCTTTGCACTGTCATTATCTGCAAAACAGGGTCAGACTTCTGTGCTGATTTTTGGCTGGGATGACGCTGCAGGGACATGTGGGCAGACTGCTGCCAGCTGCTACAACTCCTCCTGGACAAGATGCTGGCACAGCAGAGCACTCTAGAAGTAGTAGGATCACAGCTGCAGCACATCTTAGCCAGCATCCTTGCCAGCTTGCAAAACAGCATGGTCAGCCTGCGCCAGCTACTGCCATCGCCATCCCTCACAGCACCAAGACTGCAGAGCACGGCTGCAGGTGATGACGTGGGCGCTGAGCACCCCCTGGTCAAGCTCATCTTGAGACTGACTGTGGAGGCGCCTGCTGGGCTGCATGTGTACCTCAGAGATGTGGAGCCTCTGCTGCCTCTGCCTGCCTTGGATGCTGCTTGCAGGTGCTGCTTAGCCATCCGTCTAGCCTGTCAGCGTTGGGTGTCAGCCTTGTCTGTCAGTTTTGCCTGTCAGCCTTGTCTGTCAGTTTTGCCTACTTGCTCCTGCGTTCTTGTCAGTGCTAAGTAAGGCCCTGCAGCCGTTGTCGACGCGTTTGCACAGTGTTAAACAGGGCAGCATCATGCAGCTGACACCAGTCTCAGCATCATGAACTTCAATAAACTCTATGCTCAATGATCTTCTTGCCTATATGTTGGCCAACTATACACTGGCTTGCTCAACTACGAGACGTTGAACTCAGTGCATAGTTTGAGGCAACTACGTGAACGCGCAGGCTTCACGAGCAGTTACGCAAGGACCTGAGCTTGGCAGAGGAGGTGACACACTTTGCTGGTCAGGCCAAATCCATGACCTCAGCTCTGCGCAACCGCTCTCTTTCTGCTCTCATAGCAGCTCTACCAGCCAGGAAGCACCAGCTCTTCCAAGGCAGTCAAAACAGCCAACCGACCCATTTTCTGCCCCAGGCTGAGGAAGCCGTCTGGAAGCTTGTGTAAGTCCCACAGGCTGTAGTCATGCATGCCATGCATCACATAGCCTTTGATGCTGTCTTCACCTGCTTGCTGTGCTGTACGACTTGCTGTCTGACATGAAACGTGAGGTCCCAGTGCCAGCATAGTGTGCTACCATTGCACATCTCAACCGTGCATGGCTGTGCTGAAGCATTGCATCATTATTGCATACAGGCACAGTGCAGAAGTTCAGGTCTATCTGGTCAGCTACAAGTCACAGCACCTGTGATTCTGCTTTTACTCACAGCAAGCGCTTGAGTGAAGGTGGCTGAGTGGGGAGACACAGGACAGCGCTCTGGCAGCATTTGCTGGTGAGCTGCTAGCTTTGGCCGGTCCCCTTGACCACTCGGCTATTGCCTTCAAGCCTGCCTGCGCACCCCAACCAAACCAGGCACCAGCCACCAACCACTCTGGCATCCATCAGGGCAGTGCAGCAGCCAGAGGTCCAAATCATACAGGGTCTACCTTGACCACAGTCATGGTGGCAGCTCTGCAGCTGATGGCTGACTACCTAGTCGATCCTGATGTGCTCACCATCAGATCAGTTCAGTTCACGCTGCGCCACCTGTTAAGTAGTCAGCTCGGCAGGGAGGCTCTTTCTCAGCTGGATGCAGTTACACAGAGCTACTTGCAGGTGAGACACCTGACTTAATTTGGTCGGTCAATCATGAGCGCAGATGCACAAGTCAAGAGCTATTGTCCATGCACCAGACCATCAGCTTGTGCCGTAGGCTGCCTTGTACGGCGTATAATGCACTTTCTCACATCAGCAGCCTGTGTGGCTGATGCCCATGCACCTCAGCTTGTTCCAGGCACAAATGCTGCTATGGTGTGTCAGGTATACAAGAAGGACGCCGCCACCAGTTACCGCCCCAGCAACAAAGACGCCTCAGACCCAAAGTGGAGCGTACACGACAATGCTAAACTGTTCTCATTGGAGTGCCAGTCCTATGATGTGTTGGTGCGCAAGCTAGCTTATGCCCTGCTCCTACTTGTCCAGGAGCCAACCCTGTCCATGTGCCAGCACATGATCGTGCGCAAGGCAGAGCTGGCAGAGCTCATGCTTCCACACATCCTGGCTGACATTGCCTGCCACAGCACAGACAGCAGCCTGATGCCAGCCATCTCCACTCAGCTCGCATCGAATTTGCTGTCACCCTCCACCGCCAGGGCAATGCACATCAAAGCCACGCAGCTCATCCTGACATGCCTAGATCATTTGCGCAACATGCATGTGAACGCAGTGCTTGGGCTGGACCCTGGCAGGGCTGTTAGAAGTTCTGGGGCAGCTACTCAGGGCCGGTCAAGGTCAACAAGGCAAGCCAGCCAAGGGGATGGTGTGGGTTCTCCTGTTCAGTGGCAAAAGCGGTACTGGCTGGATGTAGACTATCTGCTGGTGGCAGCTGCTGCGCTGAGATGCAGTGCTTACTTCACAGCTTTGCTGTATGTGGAGCACTGGATTGAGGATGAGTACGGCAGACTCACTCTCACTGATGCACCCCAGGACAACAAGGTAATTGTGTTGGTGCCAACAAGTGTCTCCTCATTGGCTGTTGATGCAAGAAAGCTTGCGCACTAAACCTTTGATCAAGCACAAGATGTAGACTCTAGTCTGCATTGGAACCAGCTGTGTGCTTATGTTGTGAAACTGATCATGCAGAGCAGCAGAGCAGCGGCAGATGAGCTGCTGTTGGACATCTACAGCAGGATGAATGAGCCTGACGGCATCTATGCAGTTGCCAGAGGCCACAGCATGGTGTCCCAACTGAAGCTGTATGAGCATGAGAGCAGCTGGGATAAGGCCTTGACTGGCTATGATCTGCTATGTCGGCGTGCACCTCCTGCTAGCACACCACCTGCACCACCATTGCCTCAGCCTGGTCAAGACACCGCTGTATCTGGTGGCTCTTCGCCACACTGGCAGCAGGGTCTGCTGACTGCTCTGCAGCAGCTGGGATGTCGGCACCTCATTGAAGCTTACTGGCAAGGCCAGCCAGCATCTCTGTCACCTGGTGAGCTTCTGTTAGCATCTCTGCGCCCCCTCACCTCCCGTGGACCCCATCTATTTCTGCAGATTGCCTTTCAAACTGGAATCCTCAGCTTTTCAGCTGGACTTCTTGTTCAGGTATCGAGGCACAACTGCCTGTGCAGAGCAGTTTCTGAGCAATGAGTGCGAATAGTTGTGAGCAGGCATGGCTCATTGTGTTGTGGGCAATGCGCAGGTGATGGCAGGTCTGGTGAGATGCGGTATGAGAGTGCATGGCGCATGGGGCAGTGGAAGAGTGCCTCAGACCAGAGTGACACACTTCCAGGACGGCCAGTGGGGACAAATGAAGCCCTGCATGGCTGCCTCAAGGTCAGCCTCAGCCTTTGCCCTTTTGATAAGAAAAGAAAAGATTACGCCTGTCAGCAATCATAACGGGAGCCTCCTCGGCGGCAGCCCGGAGCTATGACCATAGGCCTTAGCTTTGCCCTGACGCACCAATCAAAACTCATGCTTTTGACCAATCATGCTGTGGGTATGCTGCAATTGTTGACACTGGGCAGCAAAGTGAGTACACAAGTGCAAAATGGCAGTTGTGAAAGTCACAAACCGGTGTATGACATATTGCTGATGTCAATCTGCACAGGCTGTGTCAGATGGGGACAGGGAGCGATGCAGGTCACTGCTGTTTGAGGCACGTCAGGAGTGTATCAGGTCCCTGGCCACCGTCAGCACAGAGAGTGTGTCAAGCGTGAATCCAGCCATCCTGCAGCTGCAGCAGCTGCAGTGTGTGCAAGAGGCCTGGGCTTTCAGATGGCCAACCCTGTCACTGGCTTCACCACCTTCTCCTGGACTGGTAAGTTCTGCTTCTTCACCTGTGCTTTCAAGCCAGGATGTCTGATGAGTCACAACTGGCTCCACACCCCAGACTGTAAGGTATAAATTAAATGAAAAAATGCTTCTTCATTGTCAGACCATGCCCTCTGTATTGGAGGTCACGCAGTTTCTCCTAAAGGCATGGGTGGGCAATTATGCCATGACGCCCACAGTTTGATATGCTGATGTCACAAATTGCACCTTGCATTAGCAATCTGCCTGGTATTGAGTTGACTGCTTGCATGTCGTCTGCTCCGAAATGTAGTCTGCTGTTGATAAGCTTTTTCACTCCTGACTGCAATCTTCTGTCTTTACAGGCTGTCACAAGCGCTGCAGCTGAAGGCAGCTTGCAGCTGGCGAATATGCAGGCAGTGTGGCGCAGCAGAGAGGCTGCCATGGGTGGGCTAAACTCCCTTGCTATGCTCTTGAGCTTCACGTCCTGTCTCGCTTGGCATTCCCAAAGGGCTTGACAATGCTGTGTCACCTCAGTTGATGCCACAGACACCATTTCTATGAAGCAGCCATGTGCCATACTACAGCCAGGTCATGATGCCAAAGGCTGCTTGCAGGTGCAGGGGACAAGTACGAGCTGCGTGAGCCCCTGCTAGCCCTGAGGAAGGCTGTGTGTGAGGCACTGGGGCAGCCTGAGCAGGCAGCTCACACTCTGCATGAGTCAGCAGTGGCTGCTCGCCAGGCTGGCCACCTCACTCATGCCATGGCGGCTGCTCACGAGCTCACCAGCACCCACTCATCTGCCTCTGCCTCGCAGCCCGCCTCCCCAGGTTTGTTGCCCAATTCCGCAGTGTCTAGCAATGACAGAAGTCAAACACACGCTTCTGTGCGCAGAGTCAAGGGTTGATCATCATAAACACACTTCATCTGCACAAGTAGACATGGGACTATGAACTAGAGATGTGTAGCCTAGCGTTTGGTCAACACATTTCAGATCTGTGATGTTGACATTGAAGGCACGTGCACCAGAATGGGTTTAGAGCTGACCAATGCGTACTGCAAACGGCACATTATGATTGCAGGTTACACAGAGGGGAGCCTTGCATGGAGTGTAGAGCAGGCAAAGCTTTTGTGGGCCCAGGGCCAACAGGCAGTTGCAGTCAGAATGAGCAAGTCCCTGCTGGAGGTGGCCAGACACAACAAGGCTGGCAATGTGGTGGCGTATGCTCGCTTGCTGAGCCTGACAGGCAAATGGCTGGCTGAGACAAGGTAGTCCTCCTCCCACTTTGCTGCACATTGGTAAAGTGTCTTGTAGCATGTTCAGCAGCAAGGCATGGTCAAAGCTGAGGTACACATTTTACTGAGTCTAGGTTCCACATTCAATCAGCCTGGCCCTAGACAGAATTGTGTTACTAAACAAGAAGATGTGCTGACAGCTCTGTCTATGTGTGTGTGGACAGTGAGCGATGCTACACAGGTATAACAGCAGGCCTGTTAATAGTATGAATGTTAACCATCTCTGCAAAGGACAACAAAGGGTTCGCGATAGTTTGTTTTGCAGCTTTGGCAGTTCCTGTCAGGAGATCTGTGCTTCGTTATGTTCTGACATACCCTGAACCGTTGACAAAACCCAATCAGCACCTCTTCAAGCGCAGGTTTGAGAGTTCATCTGCCATTCTAGCAAGCATGGCAGAGGCGGTGGATGTTCTGGTGACCAGCGGCAATGACACAGGTCAGGTGGCCTGCAGAGTCATGTATCGCCTGGCCCATCATGCTGACATGCTGTATGCCGGCATCCAAGCTCAGAAGCAGTCTCCTGAGTGGAACACTGCTCAAGCTGTCATCAAGCAGAAGAGGCAGCAGGTGTCCACACTCCTCGGCATGCTGTCGTTGTCTGCACCCACATTTGTGACTGCTGCTCTCACCCACTTTGCATGTTTCAATGAACTCAAAGACACCATTCAGAAGATTGAGGCTGGCACTAAATCACTGACATGACGTTGTCAGCAAGTTCTCACACAAAGTGCAGCTGCTCAAAATGTGTACATATGCTGCTGACTACTGACACCGAGTTGTGCTGTGTTAGGCAAGCCTGCTGGAGCAACAGCTACTGCTACGGAAGCAGCGTGGGGAGGTGAAGAAGAATGCAGCAGGAGAGGTGATAGACCGGGAGAGCAGGCTGTTACTGCATCACATGAACACTATGATGCGGCCAATAGAGTTTGATGAGGAAGAGTCCAACGCCCTGCAGGACAGCGAAGCCAAGTACCTCATTCTAGCCCTGACCAACTACCACAGGTAAGGCAACTCTCTGTTCCCTGATGATGGCTGGTACCTTGTGCAAGTCTTACAGGAAGACTTGCACAAGGTACCAGCCATCACTGAGGTGCAAATAAGTGTAAGCAGCAAATGGGACTGCTGGCTACGTTGACTGCCAGCTTCTCAGATATTGCTGCAATCCCCTATAGGGCTGTGACTGCTTGTGTTTGAAAGTGCAGATGCAACGCAGCAGGAGTCTGCATCAACTCATCAGCATGTTACAATAGCCAACAGAAGCAGCATGTATACAGTCTGGGGACACATTCAGCAGTGTCACCACACCTGAAGCATTCAGGGTTGTTATGCAGGTGTCTGATCGCAGGAGGGCGGTATGATCTGCAGGTGGTGTTCCGCCTGTTCCAACTGTGGTTCAACTTGGGAGCAGACCCAAAGGTGAATGCACAGCTGGCAGAGAGCTTTAGGGACATCCCCTCACATAAGCTGCTCTCCCTGGTGTATCAGATCGCATCCAGAATGAGTGCTGCCAAGTCTGGCCCATACTATGAGAGTGGCTTCCAGGTGGTGAATTTATACTTAGCCCTTAAACATGATTGGCTTGTTGCAATCTGCCTTACAACATGTTGACTGTTGCAATCTGCCATACAACATGTTGACTGTTGTACAACATCATGCAGTTACAGTATGATTAGCTGTAAAGTGAGGCTTTACTGCATGCTGTGCATTTTGAAGTTTGGCTGTGAGAATGCAAACACGCAAGTCTGGAGTGCACCTTGGTCCCCTGTGACATATGCTAATATTCTTGAGATTTGGGTACGCGGTGTACCTGGCCCAGCAAGGCACCCCTACAGTCACTCATAACACAGCGGCCTAACCAGCATCATCTCTTTCAGCATTTAAAGTACCTCAATGCCATCCCTCATGACTGCTGTCTCAACCATGATGACTTGAACCCATGCGACATCACTGCTGTCACTGACACAGCAGAGACAACAGTGACATGCATCTTGGGCAGTGCTTCAACCATGACCTTTCATTGCACAGGCTACTTTGCTAACTCTGCTCCAGAGGTTGACTGTGGACCACCCTTACCATACGCTGTACCAGCTGTTTGCCCTCAAGAATGGAAACAGGGGCAAGGATGGCAGGGAAGTGAAGGCAGGGGATGTCGTGGGTGGCATGACCGTGACTGTGGACCGTGACAAGGTCTCAGCTGCACTTGACCTGCTCAGAGTTGTTGCTTCCAATCCTGCTAGGTAACGCAGCCCCATCACCAATCTGGGCATCACCAAGTGACATTCATTATCACTCAGGAATGTCAACAATGCTAACAAGCACCGCTGAGCAGTTGCTGTGCACAGTCGCGTCATCAAGCATGGCAATCATGCGCGAACAGTAATGTTGATATATATACACAGGAAGAACGTCGTGGAGCAGGTGAACCAGCTGATTGAGGCCTACATTCACTTGGCAGCCTTGCCAGCCTCCTCTGATGTAAGCTATCTCTGCCCTTGTCTGTCAGTATGTATCACTCCTTTCATCACCTTGCTTGGTCATGCTGTCACCCATTCTGGCCTTGCTGTTGATGGAATGATTGTTCAAGTCTTGCATATCAGACTGGTGATTGACTGTGGCCAAAGCCAGTCTGTATAGCCTTAGCAGCTCTGCTATGACTGCATGTGCTTTGATCAACGCTCATGTAGCATCAAAATAAGCTGTAGGGCATCTGCACCAGGCATACGGGTCGCCCTGGGTATCTGTCATGTCTCGCCTGTGACATGACTGACAGTGGACAAGCCAGGTTGGCCTTGTTTGCATCTTTGTGTCCAGTTCAATCTTCATGGTTCCCAGCTCTGCTGCAATGAAGGAGCAGTGTGATATTTGTGGTGATCGTGACCTCTCTTGGGTTGACAGGGCGGGCCCATGCCATTCCCAAGTGGCTTGCGCCGCAAGAACCGAGACCTGAGTCTGGTACCTGTTGTGAGTGCCCCTGTGGAGGTGGACCCTTCCTGCCGCTATGACAATCTACCCCACTTCACCCACTTTGGGGACTGCATCAGCTTTGTGGGGGGCGTCAACAAGCCCAAGCTGATCCAGTGCTTTGACAGTGCTGGCCGCTGCCACCGCCAGCTGGTGAGTTCCCTGCATCACAACAGCACCGCAGAGTCCTCAACTGCAGAGTCTCTGCTGATGCAATGTGTTATGACTACACTTTGAGGCCTGTGCTTCAGAGTGTATGCAAGTGGTCAGCATGGTAGATTTCTATTCACACCCGTGTTTGTGGCAAAGAAGCTGTTGTGACAAAGCAACAACCTACACCAATGCCACAATGCAGCAGCAATCCTAGCATGATGGCCAATCTTCCTCCCATCCTGGCCCCCCTTGGTGGCCGCATGTGATGTGCTGACAAGTGTCTTGAGTTACCGTAACATCATGCTCGTTGCAGGTCAAATCTGGCCATGATGACATGCGTCAGGATGCAGTCATGCAGCAATTTTTTGCACTGATCAACAATGTGCTGCAAGAGAGCCCAGACACCCAGAAGCGCAAGCTCAGGATTGTCACCTACAAGGTACACGTCGCACTCATGCTCCTCTTGTCAGTTTTGCATGGAGCAAGCATGTCAGTGTAAACACTGTAGTAGGCATTAGATGCACCAGGATACAATCAAAGGAGCATATGCATGAATCTACTCTGTGTGGCACCCATCAAAGTCATACCGAAGACGTGGGCACTGGGAACCTGTTGAATCACATTTAAAAGGGTCTCTGACATACTGACATGGGCCTTGCATTCATAGCATTGACACATGGCTGCTGAGCAATCCATTCAACCCTCAGGGAGGTGACACCCCTTTGGGAGTTAGCTTTAGCCATGCCGATTGGTAATACAGTGTCAACAACTTCTTCATGCAGGTGGTGCCATTCTCACCAGCCTCGGGTCTGCTGGAGTGGGTAGAGGATACCATTCCTGTGCACGAGTACCTCACAGGCAAGGACAAGCAGAGCGGCGCCCACAGACGGTACAGCAAGCCTGGAGAGATGACCTTCTCCCATTGCTTCCAAGCCATGCACAAGGCCAAACCTGGCCAGCTGCGCCAAACCTTTGATGATGTAAGCACATGCATGCCCCTGTTGTAAATGTCACTCTCACATAGTGCACAGCCACAGCTTAGCCATTGCACATTGCATCTGAGGACATCATGTCAGATTCTGTGTGCTTTGTGTGGTTACTTGAGAGCATAGCTTGTCTGAGACTCACTCTGTAGGAATATTTTGTGTATACATTTTGGGACACTCAGACAATTTTATGCAAGCAGTGCGGTGTAGTAGCTAATGCATGCATGCGACAAGGATGAATTGCATATGATGCTTCACTGACTGCAAAGTATTTGAATGTTCAGGTGACTGCTCACTTCTCACCAGTGCTGCACCACTTCTTTTTGGAGACTTTCAGACACCCTTCTCACTGGTTTGAGCGCCGTCTCCAATATACACGCAGTGTGGCTGTCAACTCAATGGCTGGTATGCCTTGTGTTGTGGCACATACTTATGTATGCAACAACTTGCCCCTAGAGAATTGTATACCTTGAGTTCTGCTTTGGGGCTGTTGTGATGACTGTGTTCCCCTAGCAGACATGTCAAGTTATCAGCTGCACATACACAGCAGGTGCCAGATTGGCACCTGCACACACTCCATACAGAGGCATGAGAGTATGCCAGGCAGGAGCAATACAACAGGCATCAAACACAAATGGCAGAGTAGGCAGGTTACCCATACGCACATGAGTTATGTGATGACCACATCTAAACAAACATGGGTGCTGCTGCCATAGTCAATCTTTTACAGCAGAGTTGAAATGTAGGCTACATCATTGGGTTGGGGGATCGGCACAGCCACAACATACTGCTGGACCGCAAGACTGCTGAGGTGGTGCACATTGACCTGGGGGTGGCCTTTGAGCAGGGCCGCTTCCTGAACACCCCTGAGCTAGTGCCCTTCCGCCTCACCAGCAACATTGTTGATGGCATGGGAGCCACAGGTCAGCCCAACAAGCTGCTCATCTTGAACGTTGCGCAAAATGTTTGCTGGCCAGCCGTCTGCATGCTTGTCAGCGTATGTTTTCTCTGTTTGCAAAGTTTAAGCATTCTTGTTGGATGCATTTGGTGTTGAATATTTGAGCTGTTTCCTGCTTGTGCTGTCATTGCCACAGAACAAAGTACAAGTGCAGATGTATGAGGTACGAGGGTCAGCGGCTGGTGTGCGTTGTAGGTGTGGAGGGCGTGATGCGCAGCTGTTGTGAGAAGACCATGGGTGTGCTTCGTCAAAACAAGGAGTCTTTGATTACAATCATTGAGGTACTTAACACAAACAGTTCATTCTGGTACAGTGCACAAGCATGGCGCATGCTAGACAACCCACAGAAAATTTGCTGTAGCCCTGCCTTCGCCTGCTGTCAATGCCTGCCTGTCAGGAGTGTTGGCCAGTCACACTAAACAATCTGGACTGTGATAAACACAAGGCCTTCTTCTCTGGGGCTGCAACAATGCTTGATCTTGATTCTTCCCGTCCTGAAGGTGTTCATTCACGATCCTCTCTACAAATGGGCTCTGACGCCTCTGGGGGCTCAACAGCGCCAGAAAGACTTCCTGATGGGGGTGGACGACAGCAGCCCTGGGGAAGGCGCAGGGGGACCCCAGCCCGCCCCAGCTGGTTTAGCACCAGATGCAGTTGGCAGCACCGATACAACCATAGCAAATGCAGATGCCGAGAGAGCTTTGCTGCGCCTCAAGCAGAAATTGGCTGGTTTGGAAGGAGGTGAGCCTCTTGTGTATCTCACATTCTGTGCACAATGCCTGTTGCATGGAAGAATGTAGCATGGGATGGTATCCTCAAAAGATTGGATCCAGTAGCATGACACGGTAGGATATAGTCTGGCATTGTCTCTGCTGGCATTGCAGTCTCATGCCAGACTGTTGCAATGTTGCTGTGCAGGTGAAGGAGAGTCACGCGGAGTGAAAGGGCAAGTTCAGCAGCTACTACAAGATGCACAGAGCGCAGACAAACTCTGCAAGATGTATGTTGGCTGGTCTGCATGGCTCTGAATGAACTAAACAGGCCAAACCTTTGATTCAGGTGTTGCAGTGACTCATATCGCAATACCCAGTTTTCGCATTAAACTAGGGAGCATAGCTTGTGGAAAGTCGAAATCAATTAAGACTTGACAGCAACTTATCGCCCCCTAGCACCAATATGCTAAGCCTCACACCAGGCTCTGCACAAGACTTCTGCATCGTTTCTTGATGTCATGCAGACATTACTTCTGCGCTGGATTACCAATCTTCCGCATGTAGGAACCCTCAAGTGTTCAGCAAGCTGCTGACATATGTATGAACGTTGTGACAGTTGACAATTCTCTCTTTAGCATCAGTTGCACCTGGGGGATCCGCACGTGAGTCTTTTCCTGCACTTGGCAGCAGATGTTTGCTGCACCACTTCTGCCATGCTAAAAAGACTTGGCTTGCCATCCTAGGCAGACTTAGCCCGCCAGCAGCATGAGCTACAAAGCATCATGATCTGAGCTGCTTAGTTTATGCGCTTTGGCAGCCTGGATCACTCTTGAGCACTCTGTCAGTCTGCCTGTCAGATCCAGCATCTGCTGCTGTGCAGCAGCTAAGGAGCTGAGCAGCCTGGCTGTGTTCTCAAGAGCTTGTTGCCGCCTACAGGTTGCAAAGCTAACACAGCTGAGGAAGGCGTCAGCTATCATATTCACTGACATTCATGCAGGGAGTGGTGCCTTTCGGCTGAATCAGTGTGCGTGAATGTGCAGTCAGCAGATTGCACACCTGTGACATTCCCCCAACACCTCTAACACCATTTTGTCCACGTCATGAATGCTGCTGTTGACAAAGTCCTGCACTGTGCATGCATCTTGGCTTGCACTGGTACAGGCAATACGCAGTCTGGGCTGATGAGACCATTGTAAAATAGGAACCGAATGCACTGCACTTTTCTACCTGTTGTCGTGCTACAGTGCCTGCTTGAGCTTTGCACCAAGTCTGCAGAATGCAAGGCAGCCAATACATATTCGGTAGCAGCTAAACAGTAGGTGCAACTTTGTTGACACACCAGCCTACCCTATATGTGCCGAGTACACGTAAGGTCAAGTCAGGGTCCAACTGCAGCTGATCTGCAAGCGCGCACAGATGACCCAACTCAGCACACAAACACACGAGAAGCAGTGTGGCTCCAGGAGAGTAGGACAGAACAAACCTTTGGAAAAGGAAGCCAAGTCTTGCCACACCTGGTCCTCCGCGTTCTTATTGCGTATGGCTTGCTGCACCTGGGGAAGCTGCTCAAGCCTTTGCAATAAGGCGTCCTCAGGATTTGAGCAACTTCCACTTGCCTCTGTTCCTTGAGTAACGACTGTGACTATCCCTTCGGCACCCGGGACCTCTTGCTCGTTGACTGCCTGGCAAGTGCTTTAACGCTCATGGTCGATGTAAGAAAAAGAGACAGGTTGTTGGTCAAGGAGGCACTGTACCGGTGAACTGTTGACGGTGCCCATGCGATCAGTTCGTCAGCTGAGAGGCTGAAAAGCCTCGTTTCAGCAATGACGCGTCTTTGGCTTTCAACTGCAATTCTGTCACCATCCTACCCGATACTTTAACAGCTGGTACCATGCAATCGCGTAGCACTTTAAGCGACAAGTGAGCAACTCACTGTGAGCTGAATCTGAAGCAAACAGCTGACCACCTCTCGAAAATACTTTAGGGTTTCAATATCCTTCAATGAATTGGCCATAGAATTCGCCTGGCTACCAGAGTGTTTGATTGCGCACATCGTGAGTGATCGCGGAAGGATCTGGCCCACCCTTCTGCTTAACTTACTGATGAACTCGACTGCTGCAGTTTGTGCCGCTTGCGTGTCAGGTTTTAATGTGTGTTTGACTTCACCGTCAGCTCGAGGTTTACTCTGCACTGCGACCAGCGCTTGTTTGACGCTAGTCACTTTTCAAGCCTGATTGTCAAGCGATTTTGACTCATGCGTAATCCTGCACATCGGGACATCAGATGACGTTAGATAGGCCAAAACGCTCGACACAGCAAAGTCACTCTTACCCAGATAGGTCTAGACAGTCGTTGACATTCGCGAACGCAGGGACACCAGAGCGCAGCTCTTCGCTACGCACAGCTGTCAGTCGGCGTGCCTGCTTCCTGTCTCTGTTGGTCTTACTAGGCCTTGCCGGCTTCATAGCTTTTCACAGAGGCACCCCGTTTCAGTCGCAAGCAAGCTTCAGCAGTGACAGGCTTCGTCAATTCGGGCTTTCAGCGTCAAACGAACTGCACAAATGCACTCCAACCTCAAGTTTAGCAGTATGCAAGTGGGCAAGGCAGCATAACAGGGTCAACAGGAAACGGCCAACAGACTGGGAACCCAAGGAAGGGTGGCCAGAGGAATTAGAGGTCACACAATCATTACACCATGCCTCAGATCGAGCATTGACAGCTTTGGACAATGCAACTGGTTCCAGCCAAACCACCAGGGAGTCTCTGCAGACTGTCCTTCATTCTCTCTGGCCAATGGAAAGCAAACCAGACCTTCCTGTGCTGGAACAAAGCAGCTTGCCACAGTGCGCTGCTTTGTACAGGCAGCCATGCATTGCTCTTGTGGGTAAGCATTGCTGTACCACAGCTGTTTGACAACTACTGTGTTGTTAAAGGTGTGCAAGAGAGTCTTAATGTCAGCGTCAGAGTTTGCTGTTTTCTGATGCAGGCAATGCCAATGTCTCTCATGCTCTGCAAACAGAGATGCAAGGGTGTACTGTTGTAAGACAGCTGGATGTGGTGACATCAGCACTATGTGCATCTAGTGCTGATATCTGGATACTTGATCAGGCATCATCATTACCCACGCAAATGGCACTAACAAGCAGCAATGCGCACTGCAGTAGACAGCAGGTGAATTATATTGCAGAACCCTTAACATGGCACACAGGTTACGGTGCACAGTATGCATAAGCTGTACACCCTCTTCTGACATGCAAGGCCAATCTGCCATATCACCCTTCTGCTTGTATTGATAGCCACCTGTTCCTCTAAATACGTCACAACGCAGAAGGCCACATTGTATTGCACAGTACATGCGCTAGGGTTTTTGTAAAGAGTACATGTGGAGACCTTGACCACCCTGATTTGGAAGCCCTGAATGCAAGCGCTTGTTGGTGAGAGGTTTGGACACGCAGATTCTGGTCAACACCAAGGCTCTGTGGTTTGTGGGAGGGGAGCAAGACACCATAGCACAGCTGCAGGATCAGGACCCACTCTTGGCTGGCATTCCAGCAGTTCACTTCCCAGCTGCACTTTGGAAGCAGCGTTACCAAACAAGGCTGCCATCATCGTCATCAGCTGCTGACTTGCAGCCATCCCTTATCTGGATAGGCAAGTGCTGCTGCTCCTGCTGTGTCTGCTTCATTGAAGACCATACAAACTCGCAATGCTTTTGGGCTCTAACCTGTCCCAAAGAAAAGGAAGGTTTTCCGGAGGAAAACTTACAAAAATGCACAGCCGTGTATGTCTGTGACATGCCAAATATGCCTGTGATACCTATTTGCAGGTCTTCTGACTGTTCTAGAGTGTGCAAGGGCAGATGCACAGATACATGTATACCCAGCAGACCCATCGTACATGGAATCGACCTTATATGACACAGCTGCAGAGGCAGAGCTCTTGACAAAGTTGCATGCTTCAAGCCTGATCATCTTACATGAGAACTGCCTAGATGGCACCAGCTGTCCCGCAAAGCTAGCGAGCATAAGGTATCACAGCAGTGAAAGTCTGACAGCACCAGGTGTCAAGCTGTATTTGCACAGGAAAAAGTGGCAGGACTCAAGTATGCGTGTGTACGCTGAAGACGAAGATGAGGAAGAGGAGGAAGTTTCTTGACAGAACTCTGTATTTAGCCTCCAGAGCGGCAAGACCAGCCTACCAGGAAATAAAGTTCCTTCGTAGTATTGTAGGATGTTGTGACAAATTGGCTGCAGTTTTAGGTAGTGTCACAATGATCCTTTTGTTTTGTCCAGAGTTTTTTCGACTCACATGCCTGCTGTACAGTAGTGGTTAAACTTTTTTTGTGTACACAGCTGTGCTAAACAAAGCAATGGCAGAATAGATTCAAGATAATTCCCTGAACCTTTGCTTGTGGCACAACAATGCCTTTGACAATTTTGCGCTTTGACCATCTTGCACGCAACTGCATCAAGAAAGCACCCTTGTTTGATGCGCAACAAAACACAGTTTGATGCTAGATTCAAAGATGGACTTTCCCTGATTTCAGTTCATCACCTTGAAGAATTCAGTCAACAAACCATGTAAGAAAACCGAAGGCCATAACATGGCAGACTTTGAGACAGGCAGAAAAAATGTAAATGCTGTCAGCTGAACAGATCAGCAAAGGGGTCCTTGCGTCCAGCTTGCTGCTCTACTGCTGCATTGCCTCTGGGAGCCATGGGCGCAGGACCACCAGCAACAGGTGCAGGCTTCTGGGGTTGGGGAACAGGTGCTTTTGCTTGCAAGACAGCTGCAGGCATTGCACTCACCGGCTGTAGCATGTGTGCTGCATGCGCAGGTGCTTGATGATTTTGTGCTGGCATGGAGCCAAAAGGGGAGGCTTGTGAAAGTGGAGCCTGCACCGGTGCTGGAGCATCGTACAGGTCATCTAGATCAACCAGGTTTGGTGTTGCTGCTGGAGCTGCTGCTGCTGCAGGCGGAGCAACACCCTCAAGAGCTGCAAAAGGATCTGCATCCAAACAACACAGCATGAAGATTCTGCTTGAATGCGTCGTGCCCATAGAACATATGCAATATGTGAAAGATGCTCTTGGTAGACCATCAGCATTACAGGTGCACCTGACCATACGCAGACCTGTTCATTGTAGCACAGCCATGATTGCAGCACACAAGTCTTCATGATGCACAGCAGACTCCTCAGCACAGGACAACTGCTCCAATGCTGACCTGATGATACAGCTGGAGCAGCAGAGGCAGCTGGCCCTGGCGAGTCCAAAGCTAGAAGCAAGTCAGCTGCAGCAGGCTGTGCAGCAGCAGCAGTTGTGGCTACCGGGGCTGGCTGGGCAGAAGCAGCGTGGTGGGCAACAGGCGCAGCATGATGTGCAGGATGCCGTCTCTGCCTAGCAGGCCTGCTGCTGCTGTCACCAAATAAGGACGCCGCCAGCAGCTCCTTTTGGGTAGGCACATGGGGCTCTACTGCTGATGCTACGGGTCTGTGAGGCTCTGCAGCTGCTGTGGAGGCTGCTGGTGTTGCATGAGCAGCTGCATGAACACATTGCTCGCACGTGACTTGTTTGATGACCTTGCCACTGTGAGTTTGCAGATGGGAAAGTGTCAAAGCAGGTGCCCTCGCTTTGCATCAGTGAAGCCAATCAACCTCTTGTAGTGTTTCAAGCTACCACATTGCATTACTGCTCAATGTCATGGTATCATGCACATGCTCATCAAGCATCAGTCTTTCTGCATCAGTTGGGTTTGAGGTAACTTTCTGTCGCTTCACAGGCATACCTGCAGCTGGCGGGCGGGCAGAGGTGGAAGCAGCTGTGACAGCAGCAGGGGCAGCCTCAAAGTGCGCAGGGCCCCAGCGCCTAGCCCCTCCTGCCCCCCTGAGGGTCAGCTGGGGCTCCCCGCCAACAGTTGAGGGTGTAGCAGCAGACTGTGCAGCTGGTGCTGGCCCAGCGTCACCATGTATGCCTGTCGTAACACATCCTGGCATGATGCAACAAGCAAAACAGCCGATTCTCTTGCGAAGGGCTCTTTTCATAGTCCAGCAGGACAACAATAGCACATACAATGCGCCATGTACATCACTGTAATGAGGTCTTTTGGGTCTTTGCGGCCTTCTTACCTTTGACTGGGCTGCTAGACCTGGAAGAAGACTGCTGACTGGCTGCTTGTTGGTGAGACCCATCCAGCAAGTTGTGCTGAGGTTGGGCGGCACCTGGAGCTTGCGCCTTCTCGTACGCAGCAAATCTAAGAGCATGCGGCTGCTCTGCAACCTCATGGTGGCGTGAGGTAGGCATGACACCCATGGAGGCGCGCTGCTGCTGGCTGATGTAGGGAGCTGCACCATGCTCCAGAGCTTGCTGCACAAAGCTGTTCAGGAAGGGGAGGCTGACGTCTATCCGCAAGTCCTCACAGGACGCATCTGGAGGCAGAGCTGCCTGCCTTGTTTGCACAGCTCCACTGCAGTAAACACATGCACTCATGGACAATGTGCAATTAATGTACAGCACAGACACAAGCTGTTGACTTTCAAGCTAAATACACTTCAAAGCTTGCTGTGGTACAAACAGGTATTCAACTTCTGGTAGGGCAAACAACAGCTTACAGACCTGCAGGTATACTGGTCAACAAGCTATGCAGCTCACCTGAGCAGGGCTTGGACTTCTAAGGCGTGCTGCTGCAAGTCTAGGTTGCGTGAGTTGGCAGCATCGTGCAGCAGCTGGTGAGCCTGAGGAGACAGATTGCATTGGGCTTGACTGCACAGCTTGCCCAGAGCTGTGATGAGGTACCCCCGCACTGAGTCAGTCACATTCTGGGTGTCCAAGATGCCTGCCAGCTTATCAATAACCGAGTCCACAGGCACGTCGGCCAGGGTACCATACTCACCTAATACCCAACAAATGACCTGCACATATATTCAAACAAGTCAGCATGATTGCAAAATTGCTGATTGCCGACATAAAGGTGCGTATCAAGGGCATGCCTTGTGTCACAAACACTTGCACATCCAGTATGCACAGAGCTCAAAAATGTTGATCTGCTGCTTCACAACACAGCATGGGCTGTCCAGGTCTGTCTGAAGACAAACCTTGAGCAGGACTGCCGATAGCTTGGGCTTGTCTAAGAGATCCAGGTAGGAGCATACAGCCTGCGCCCTCAGCTCAGTGTCAGCCTGATCATCTTCTTCTCCAGCGCCTTCAGCTATGAGACGCATGAGACTGTTGGCCAGCTGTGGGGACACCACATCTCCCCCCAGCTCAAACACCTGCGAAATAATCATCAAGCTGCTCTTCACACCTTTTGATGGCAGCATGCCTGAAGTGTGGGTTGTGGTCGTGACCTGTACCCATGCTGCAGAAGCGCATAACCACATATTTGTGCTTTGCTGGCATAGTTTGTACAGAAGCTGACCGCACCCCATTTGTGTGTTATGCAGCATGGCAATGACAAGCAGAGAGACAAGCATGTTTGTGATGTGTACCTGGTTCATAGTGTCAAGGAACCACTGGGTGTCTGGAGCAAAGCGCTCTGCAAGCTCTCCTATCCTCTTCACCACCTCTGTCTTGGTCACCTCATCATTTGTGGTGCGTAGGTAGTCCACCATCTTGTCTACTATGACCTGCAAACCAGCAGCACACCATTGCTACACAAGCCTGCCTCCAAAGCTTCAGCTGTCAAATGTGCATGTCGCAAGTAAAGGATGATTGGCATTGACAGGATGCTGGCAGAACAGTGCCATGGGAATTGGAGATGTGTGATGCAGGGCAACAAGCTTCCCAGATGACGCTGCCCATAATGAACAATGGTTCTGCATTGCTCTGACCTCAACATTGTTTGGCTTGGTCATCTTGTACAGCAGCTCCAGAGTCTTCTTCTTCAGCATGTCATCTGGATCCTCAAGGCAGTCAATGACAGCTAGCTGATGCTCAGCAGCATACTTGGGGTTGATGCGCACAATGCGCGCCAGCCCATCAATGCCAACATATTTCAGGTTGTGGCTGCTGCTCTTCAGGAAGGTGGAAATCATTTCTGCCGCTGCACAGCCACAGCACAACAGTCAGAGCAGAGAGACTTGCAGCATTGGACAGTTTCATGAAGAGGACTGTCAGGAGGCCAAAGCTTCCTCTCTAAACCTTAAAAGCTCAAGTGACACCATGCACGCTTGTAAAAAGAGGGACTCAGCAGTGCAGCTTTGCTGAGGTCGAGGCAGCACTTGCACGGAAAGACATGGATGCAGCACAAGTTGATAGGCGGGGTCAGGACTGCAACAAGTTGCAGCGTCATTGCCTTCATGAATGGTGACATGATAGGTGAAGTGTACCTGACTGCAGCAAAGTTGGGTTGGGGTAGATGTTAGCAATGGTTCTCACAGCCTCATATACAATGGCATTGCCTATTGTGTGACCTGTGTTGCCTCTGCGCATGCTGTCAGCTACCACAGCATACATGTTGTCGCTGGCCTGCTTGTCTGAAGCTCCAAGCTGCCCCAATATCCTGAGCAGCTTGATCTGCAGCAGTGAATAAGAGCTGCAAGAACATTACTTCTGATGTGGGGCTGCTGAATGTACGATCTCTCAAGTAAGGCACCTTTGATTTGACAAAGTTGCTTTGGTTGCAATTCAAAGCTGTTCAGCCAAGAAACTAGGCTTTATGCTGTGCTGTGCAGCTTGACTAGCTGAGGCAAACAGTTGTGCTGTGAGGTAGAGCAAGTGCAAAGCCCAGGCTTGTACCTGAAGGAATGGAGCTGGTGTGCGGTGGTAATCAAAAGCCTTTGGCAGCCTATGCTCAGCAACCTGCAATCACATGGCGCCTTTTGTGCTTGATGTTCAGGAAGCAGAGTGTCTATGCTGGACAAAACTAAGAGCCAGCGTATCATTGAGAGCTGTGGCCAAACTTACCTGTTTCAGGATGCTGACAAAGCTGGGGATGAGATTCTTGTAGGGCTTTGGGTCCCTTTGAATGGTCTCTTGCAGCGCACAAAGCGCAGCGCTCATGACAGATGGATCCTGCAGACCGTGTGACATTGACAATGAGACAATGCAGATAGTGTCGTACTCTTGCTCTGCTGGCTCAGCATGCGTGCAGAAGCTGCCTGTGACTAGCTCCAGGCATATGACAATGGCACAGGCACTTGCCTTGTCACAGAGGGCCTGTCGCAAGTGCCTGTCCAGGTCTACTCCAGCAAGAGGACCATCTCGTTCTGGATCTAGCTGCAGATATCTGTCTAGTGCCATCACAGCCTTCTTGCGCACAAGCTCCTTAGGATGAGTCAGCAGCTCTAGTGTGCGTGGCAATACTGCATTGATCAGATCTGGACTGATCAACTTGCAGATAGCTGTCAGTGCAGAGCACACTGCAGCAACACAGTGGAGCTGTGAATTTGACATGAACACAGGTTCAGCCTGCCTGTGTGACCTTCAGCTGCTAAAGCTGCCAAAATGCAAAAAGAGGGAATGAGGCATACCGACAAGGTAGTTATCACTTTTAAGATCTGTGCTCAAGGTGTTGACAACCAAGATGATTGTATCGTCCTTGTAGTCGAGGAACAGAGACGAAGCCAGATAGGCCACCTTCAGCAGCAGGCATGCAGTTGTCAACCCAAGCTGCAGATGCGAACTCAGCACGCAATGCAGTATGATTTGGCGTATGTATGTCATGGGCATTGCAATGTTTCCTGCATGCCCTGCTCAAATGAGAATCCGACCTTTTTGGTGATCAGATTGGTCTCGCTGCAAGCCTGCAACGCTTTCACGTGCGCCCAACTTGCATCTTGACCGAGCATCTCAACATAAATCAGCCGTACGAGCAATTCCTTGAGCCATCGCTTGTCCATTTTTGGATCTTTCAAGCGGGGCTTGAGAATCTCGACTTCCTTGCTGATGAGAGCGTCCTCTTCTGCTTTTGATTTGCATTCTCCGATGGCGCTGATCAACGAATCGAATTCTCGGCTCCATGTCGGGCCTTTCTTGCCCATTGAGGCAGTGATGCTGTTCATGATGGGCGACCAAGTGCTGGACTAGCAAGTCTCAGGTGCAAGCAAGACACTGTTGACTATTTCCTCTCAACCCTAGACCTAATACCAGCTTTAAGAATCCCGCAGATGTCTGTAGGGGTGACACAGTTGACATATAGCCACCGCACGGAGCCCGCAACTACGACAGTGATTGCTAGTTTGTGTGGCATGCAAAGTGCTAACATCTCCGTTGCAACCCAATTCAAGCACTTATCGTTCACAAACTTTGCTCTATCCGCCTCAAAATCGCGAGCGTGTCGCACTTTCCGGCGTTCTACAGGTGAAGCTAGTACAACTGTGCAACAGTTGCAAGTGCGGCAACATCTCGCATGTAGCATGTTTGAACTGACCTGGCCCGCAGAGCGAGTGCATGCCGTGCACTGCATGTCAGTACTGCGTTGCAGTTACACTTGAAGATTCTTCGCTCCCTTGTCGACTTCCCCTTCTTTGCTGCAGTTTTTCTGTGCAGAAACCAGGTCAACACACCAAAGCCTGTGTATCAAGATCGGCAGAGGTTGTTCAACAGGATAGCACCAGTGTATGACCAGGTGAAAAGGCAGCAAATGATCAAACACATCAATTTTCGTTACATTGCCAGATGTAGTCACGTACATCAAAGGACACAACGCCACCTGTGCAGCTCAATGATGTGTTGAGCCTGGGACAGCACAGAATATGGAAACGTATGGCAGTCAAGTGGTGTCAAGCCTCTGCTGGGCAGCAAGCACTGGATGTTTGCTGCGGTAGTGGAGACCTAGCTTTCAGACTGGCTGAAGCTGTCGGTCCTTCAGGCCAGGTATACAGATTCAACGTTTCTCCATCACACTTGACAGGAATGGCATCATGTCAGGAATGGCATCATGTCAGGAATGGCATCATGTCAGGAATGGCATCATGTCAGGAAAGGCTTCAATAGCTGACGGAAATGCAGGTGGTTGGACTGGACTTTGCACAGGAAATGCTGGATGATGCAGATGCAAGACAAGCATCTCAGGCATATGGCATCCGCAGGCGAAACGCAAATATTCAATGGGTTCAGGGGGATGCTATGCAGCTACCATTTCCAGACTGCAGCTTTGATGCAGCTACTATGGGCTATGGTCTCAGAAATGTGCCTGATGTCTTGCAAGCTCTCAAGGTCAGTGGCATTTTACATGCACAAAGCACAACAGCAAGAGTGTCAGCTTATGCAGTCATTTTGCTGACCGTACCAAAAAGGGTCTTTGTGCGGCTCAGCAGTTGTCTTAAAGCAGACGATATACAGTCACCCATATGAGTAGCAGATAGACGAGAATGCCTTGTGGTCAAGAAGGCACGTGACCACCAAAATTAAGCACTCACAGACGTGTCACAGCAAACATGACACACATCAAAGGCACTGTTTGCTTTGCAGGAACTACACAGGGTCTTGAAACCTGGTGCAAAGGTTGCAGTGTTAGACTTCAACAATACTGACGACCAAGTTGTAGACTGGTTCCAAGGGTTTTCATTAGAGAATATTGTAGTGCCGGCTGCTAGGCTGTATGGCCTTGCTGAAGAGTATGAGTATCTGAGGCCTTCCATTAAGCGTTTTGCTACAGGTTTGTTCGCATGCATGGTCTGTCAGTTTTTCGCGGAGAGTAAGACTATGCATCGTGTCCTCAATTCAATGGTGACACTTGTGCAGGTAAGCAGCAGGAGAACTTTGCAAGACAAGCTGGATTTGTCAAGGCAACCCATTACGAGATTGGGTTTGGACTGATGGGCACATTAGTTGCCTCAAAGCAGCAACTGTGATAGTCACCAGCAGGCACAAGACTGTTTGTATGATGCACTACATCTGGCTTTTTTGACCTACAGCGTGAATTGCATGTTAGACTGACATGCAGAGTTGGTAGACAAAACAAAATCTTGCGATCACAAGCATTCCCCTGTTGTACATTTGGCTGCGATCAGGTGCGGCCATGTTTGCAGTTTCAGCATGCTACATGCCCTGCCAGATGGCAACATCATTGAGATCTTGTGCTGGGTTGACACCACCAAAGACTACCATATCCTGCATTCATACAAACCCCTGCTCAGGTGCAAGCAACGCAGAGCAAGTGCAAATGCAATTGTCGTAACATGCACTTAGCATAGTTGTATGCAATGACAGCTCTGACACACCCTTTCCTCGAGATGATCTTCATGTGACAGACCAGAGCGAAATGGAGTTTGGTTGAATGAAAACAGCCGAGATGCCTTCTACAGACATGATGAGCGTGACTCAAATAGTGACTTGCGCAGGTCATCAAACTAATCACTTGGCAAAATTTGGAAGGCCAAAAATAGCTTCCATGTTGTTGAAAGGGTGCATGAGTTGCTGTCACTGTCCTGTCTGGTATGCTACTGGCGTTGCCCACCTTGCCATGATCCAGAGCAGTGCTGGGTACTCTGACAGCACCATGTGCAAATCTGGCCTGAGGTATTTGCTGGTCTGGTCTGAAGTCACCTTGGTCAGGGCCTCTGGACACCATTTGCACATCAATTCCATCTGCATACCAAAACTACATCAATAACCATATATATGACCAACAAGTTCTCAGCTGTGACCATCAAAAGTCTCAACCCAGGTAGAGACAAGGGTGTCAATATACATGGTTCAGAAAAGCGATGAAGAGCAGGTGTGACTTCACAATGCCACTGCTGAGCTGCCGAGGTCGGATGCAACTTTGCTGTTTCATTTCTGCTGCTGGGAGCACACCTGGGTCTATACTGATCAGGTCCCCCTCTACTGCATCACCGCTGAAACCTCCATATACCAGCACACACATGTGTTCTGCTTCAGGAGTATTGCCCACTGGTTCGTCAGTATCACTTTGCTGATTGCCACTGCACCCTGCCTCTGCATCAGCAGCAGTACCCAGCACTAAAAGGGCAATTGTTGCGATGTGCCATTCTCAGCATGGTGTCCTTACATGTATGTTAACGTTGCTACAGCAATGACGGTGTTTCAGCACATGTCAAGTGTTACACTGGATGTGCTTGCAGCTGCCATAAGATGGATGCGCAAGACGGGTGCACAAACTGTTGTCAGACGCAAGACAGGGCATGCCTGATAGTACAATCTGCGTGCATGACTGTCATGACATCTCACCAGAAGGTAAAGCCACTGCAGTGTGTGCACATCGTGCAAAGGGAGTGGGTTCTCTCAGCTTCCATGTGAGACTGCCGGCGTCGAACAGGCAGGCATCGCAAAGCACCTGCATTGCCACATTAAATGTATTGCACAAGGTCCTGGATCGCAGCATCTGCTGGAACTGGTGCCAGGCACGTGCAAAGCAAGCTGTTCCGCAAACATGGCCACTTAATTCTGATGCTTGTGGTGGTTTGTATAAGGTTGCGCAAACATTCCTGGTAGAATGGTCAAGCACATCACGACATGCCAATGCGCATATCTGTCTGGAATTTGTATGCAGCCTCCAGGGGGTCCATGCAGACAGCCAGATGAGTCAAAGCTAGTATACTATCATCTCTTCACAAGCTTGAGCATGCTTGCCCACACATCAGCTGACAATTGCAAGTCATGCAGCAGTACCTTGCCATCTGGCCCTCGGCCTCCATAGATCAGCATGCGTGTCTCATCAATCATTGTGCCAGTGTGCATTTCCCGTGCCGCTGGGGGCTCTCCTTTTGCGTCAGGCTGTGACCACTGCCTGCTGGCCAGATCAAACAGCCACAGATCCCCTAAGGGCCCTTGCGCTCCTGCCCCTCCAAACACAACCTGTAGGTCAGCACTTATGTCAACAAGAGCTTGAGCGCAGCACCTCATGACAAGAGTGACAGTACGCAATCTGTACAAGCAAAATTGGTGCTGTACGGCATGCTCTGTGCTTTTAAATTGGACCCGTCAGCAATCTCATGTGCATGTCTGTCTTGAATGCCCCTTGGCGTTTGCATCAAGCAGCATAGAGTTGTGCAACAGACACTCACGAACAGACAAGTTGGTGAGTCTTACCAGTGCGTTCTTCTGCACCAAGGCCGTGGTGTGAGAATGTCGAGCTGGTGGCCGGCTGCCTGTGACCTGCAGACAGGTCAGCCCAGACTGCAAGATGGGCACATTCTCCCACGTCTGGTGTTCAATTCCTGACAACTACTGTGCTATCCAGAATACTGCATATGCCTACATGCTCAAGGTGAGGCGTAGTGTCACTGCAGTGCTAACAAAATCTTGTGATGTCAGCGCATTGCGACATGAGCTGAAAGCAGGCTTGCAGTGAACAGCAGTGGCAAGATGGTCTGTGCAAACAGCCATGGACAGACAGCCAGGTGTGCACCTCCAAAGCCATCCATTGCCAGCTTCTGCTGTCCAGCATGATGATGTCATTGTAACAACTGCCAGTCACTGGGTCCTGCAGGACATCCCTGGGATCAGTGGTGAGTGTTGAGTACTGACTTCTCTGGAACCAGATCCAAAAACTCTAAGTGAGGGCACTTGTGCTGCAGCTGATAATACCTGTCCCCCAAAAATGTACAGCATATCTCCCCCTGCAGTCATTGTAGCCCCACTCCTGGGGACCAGTTTGCCCCTGGCAGAAAAGCCAACATGAACTAATGCACACATGACAGCAGCATGCTGGCTTTTGCAAACGTTGTGTGATCTTGAGAGCGTCAGACTGGTAGACACAGGTTGCGCAACTGATGACTCACCTCTCTGCGTTTGCAGTTGGCTGAATTCGTGTCCACTGATTGGAATGTCGTCCTGCATTGTTAGCATCACATGGAACCATACAATGGTTTTGCTTCAAATTGATATCAGTGGTAGCATAAAGTGGCACAAACTGCGCTGACAGTGCGGCAGCATTAGTCGTGTTGCTTCAAAGAGCTGCACGCACACAGCTGATGAGCCAGACGTACAAGTCAGCTCAGCAGGTACTTGTTCATATGATGAGGCAGGACCAAAATAGACCACAGTACACTCAGGACGCCTCTACAGACAGGCTGAGAGGCATGCACCTGTGTCTAACTCCCACAGGTCACTGAAAGGCGTTGGGGAACGGTCGGCTCCGCCAAAACAGATGACTTTGCTGCCGATACTTGCAATCGCATGGCCACCCCGTGCAGCCGGAGCCGAAGCCCCGCGGTCCAACTGCAAGGTCTCATACGTTTTTAGGGGCATGTCTGATAGCGGTGTGAAATACCGCCACTCCCCACCTTTGGCAGGTTCCACACCCCCATGCAAGGCTTCAATAGTGAACTGACCCGCTGCGCCACAGTTAGCTGACCGATTGCCGCACCCGACTCATTCACACGGAATTTAACAATGGGAGTTGACTGTGAATCAAGTATCTCACGGAGGCCGTTCGATGTATTTTACGGCTGCCGTCGCAGTTGTGCGAGCAGCTGTGCCTTGCTGAGTAGCACTGGTCAATCAGATTAACCTCCAGGCACGTTTCTGGATGGCAAAGATCTCGCTCTTGGCGCTCGTTTGGCGTCCTGCAGGTTCTGCTGCAAGATTGTCCTAAACAGTTACAGGACACCAGAGATCTTGTTAGGCCCAGTCGTTGAGCATACCAATTAGAGGTGCACGAGAGCAGGAACTGTTTGCTGATTGGACGAAGCATCTTGGCCGGGTGGTCATACATCCATGTCAGACGAGACTGGGGTGGTACTTTTGTCCAGTAACAAGAAAGAGAGAGAAGCATATGAGAATTACGCAGGTCTGCATATGCATGAATCTGTGGCAGTACAAGTCTTTGCTGCTGTGACCATGTTGTATTGAACACAGCGTTTGTACAGATTTGTTTGCCATCTTCAAGACCACAGAAAAGCTTGAGCGAGCATATGTCAGAGACGCTGTCAGTTCCAAAGAATATGAACCAGCTTGTCAGAAGCTTATAGGCCAATACAAGACGCTCTGGGAGACACTCAGAGACACGGTGCGCTGTGAAATGTGAAGCTGTGATGAACCTAGCTAAGAGCCCTGCTGAGCATGATGGTTGATGCAGGTCCCAGATGTACAGCAGTTTCTGGTACACTACAACATGCAATGTCCCATGGCTGCAAAAAGACTGATACAATCAGGCATGCCAGCCACAATGGAACATGGCAAGCCCAGGTGTGGCTTTGATTGCTATAACCAGCTTCCTGGTCAAAGCAGATAGACTCATGTCTGCCTGACTGCTGGTCAGATGCCTCAGCATGACACTGGTGGGTACCGCAGGTACTCTCAAGGCTCACACTCAGCAGTGAACATAGCAGGCAGTGTTCAGGCTTTCATCACCACCATGGACTCCCTCAAGCTCAACATGGCAGCTGTTGATCAGGTATGGCAAGATTCGGTCGCTGCTGCAGAGGCTTGTCATACAGTTTTCACTGATCTCATGTTCTTTTGTTACACAGATTTTCCCGCTGATGAGCGATCTTCTGACAAACCTGAATAAGGTGAGTCAGTCAGATGCACTGGTGGTACTTTGTTAGCCAAGCTTGTCCTGGTACTTACTTTTGCACCAATCATAGGTGGAGGGCTTTCCATCAGAGTTTCAGGGCAAAGACAAGGTCAAAACTTGGATCAGTAAACTGCATAGCATGCCTGCAAGCCAGGAACTGACAGAAAACGAGACGCGGCAACTTTTGTTTGATCTGGAGTCATCTTACAACGAGTTCATGTCAGTCTTGCCACAGCTTCAGGGCAGCTGATGTACACAAGACGTGCTTTCTATTGTGTTGCTTGTATCATAGTGAGTGATGTTGTTGGTATTTTGTGCTGAATTCAGCATCAGTTTTGGACCTGTATGTGAGTATATTCGTCACAACAGTACAGTTGCATTCTGATCCATCATTTGCAGAATGCTTCCCAGCCCAGCTCTTGCAGCTGATAACATATGCCCAACCAACGGGGCTAGGATGTATTGCTTACTTATGCTAACCACAGGATTGCAACAGACAAGACTATGCAACATCAAGAGTCTGTCATGCTTGAGCAGCCGGAGGTCAAGCAGAAATACAGACTTGTCTCAGCAAGCCTGATGCACTAGTGCCATCTGGAGTCGTTTACTTTTTGAAAACATGAGGTCAGAACATGTTCAGCAGACACGATTCCCTGCTGTGTATGTCAATCATGCTGCAGCTGCAATGAATATGCTTCGCTCTTGATGTGCCCAACTGTATGCTCAAATGACTTCACGTCGCATGCTCATATTGTGCAGTTTTCACTGTACAATCAATATATATATATCTAGATCAAGTATGAGCAGCCACAGCAGAGCTAAATATAGAGATGACATCATGACTTTGATGCATGTGTACACTGGAGCAGATGCTCTGCCGTCGCAGCAGGACACTGAGTTGCAGGCTCTTTCATAACTTTACATGCATTGGATGGACTTTATAAAAACCAATATATGTGCCGCCCAGAATGAGCTCACAGGACATATGGCTACGCAAGTACCATGAGCTGTAGGAGAAGCTTGAAAGGAACACAAAAAATCTCTTTCTGCATGCAGACTGGCTAGCAATTTATTCCTCGGCAATCAAAAAATTCCGATCACCAATTCATTATCGTTGGGAAGCCCGCTGGCAGGCACAAGATCCGCACATATAGCTTGCAGCCGCTTTCAAATCTGCCTTTGCTATCACAGATGATCAAAGCTGTGACACTGAAGGCGCCAGTCTCCCAGATGCAGGCTGCAGGTGTTATTGCGAATGAAACCCCTTCAGTGGAACCTGAGTTGTTAGCTGATACGTCTGAAGACTCTAACACAGACATTTTCGCCGAGATAGATAAAGGGCCTGTGAGTGATGGCAGTGACAGCTAGGCTTTTTGATAAAGGCTGACTGCTGGCAATAAAATTCCATGATTTGAAGCTGTTACAGCATGCGTCCCAGACACGCTCTTGTGCTCTATGTGATCTATACTATGCAAACAGGTCTATAGCAATTAAGCCTTTTCTGACTGATATTCTGGAAACTATACCCTGGCTGACAACAGCTGTCATATCACTAGATCAGCCTAATGGCATACTTGTGTAAGGTTGTGACACTGTGTGCGGTACTTTGAACTAGTCATCTGTATATATGTTTGGTAGCAGACCACAGCATCATGTAAGGGCCTCCAATTCTACTTTGCTTGTCTAAACTTTTGCACCTGTATAACAAGGCAACATTGTTGTGACAACACAGCAAATGAATGAGACAAACCCATACAATGCCATACAGGACATCCTTCATATGCTTGCTGATGGCCATGAGCCAATGCCACAAATGTGTGCAGTGATTACATTATATTGGAGACAAGAGGCTGCATTTAACTGTTCAAGTGCTATGTGCCAACATCCGTATGGACATTTGCTGTCCTATGCTGTCAACTCTAGCAAAGTTGGAAGAGATAGGTTATGGTGATTGCAATAGCAAAAGCATAAATGTATAGCCATAAAACATAGCCATGATGTATAGCAAATCATGTAAACAAGTACTGTCATACAAAACAAACATATATATGGTATAAATGTGTATGTATATACATAACAATACATACAGTGCTAAATTTAAAGATATGTACATGCTACACATTTGTAACAACATCAACAGATGCGTGTTGGTGACCGGCTTACATAGTATGACACATCTATAACATGTATAGTTTTATGTATACATGTCGGTTTCTGTGTGCCCCATGTTGCTTTGCTTACACAATATCATCTGCAAGTGACTTCATCTGGTGAAAGTCGCAGCATGAGGCCCGTTGCCCTACAGGGAGACAGAAGAGAGCGTCAAGGAGTTGTGTCACAAGAATGGGCCTTACTTGAGGGGTGACACCACTACTGGTGACGCAGGACTATGTCTTAGCACACGCTACCACGTCGAAATTCTGATGCGGGGCCAGCTCGCGTCAGGACGCGAGCACGTCACGGTCTGACGAGTGCACATGTATGCAACAACGCAAGTGTGTTGTGGCAAGGTCTATATGTTCGCCGGACTGGCAGGCTGTTTACGTTGTATAGATTGTATAGGTCTGTAGGTGAACCTCAGTAGCCAGGTGACGGCAGAAGGGACAAACATAGACTAACATTGAGAGCAGGGCATGACCAACGTGATGCTGCTTGGGAGAGGCTGAAAGATGGCAGAGAGATACACTGCAGAGCCCATGTAGAGAGAGAGATGACTCATCATGAGTGTGACTAACTCGACAACACGGATGACAGTCAATTACAGTCTCACAATCAAAAATTACTACCTATCCCCAACAGCACCATCTGACAGTCGAGCCGCGGTAACACGCATGGATTTGCTTGGTGGTCATGTCCTCATAGCCACCCGTCCACATGGTCAAACCTAAAATATAAGCGCACTCGTAAATCTTTTGTATCTTACTCCCTGTTGCCTGATGCTATTTCGCTCTCGGGCGACTTTTTAGTCGTTTCCCTGTTGCCTGATGCTGAAGTCCTGCTGTCATGAGCTTACCACATAGAAGTAAAAGACTTTGCTGGGACAGCCTCACAATCCAGTTCAATCTCTCCTGACCTCAGAGGTGCCCATTTCGGCCACTGCAAGTGGAACACAGCAATTATTGCTGGACCTCTTGTCACATTTGACAACGCCTGCTTTTAATTGGCAATGCAGTGAGTGGCATGGACAGAGCTGCATGCATGCTTGACGCTTGCTAGTTTGCTCATCATCACACTCCTAGTAGGACACACCAGCCTCCGAGAGACAACCATTACATCCAGTATAATCAAAGGTCTGGCAGGCAATATCTCCATGTTCTGGAAGCATACAGCAAGATGGAGCCCATCGGAACCCACCCAGATGACACAGCTCAGGAAGGGCAGTATCTGGATCACCAGAAATGCTAGGCTGAAACATGTGTTACATGGGTCATTCATCCGTCCCAGGAGGTAAAAATCCCGTCCCGTATTTTCTCGTGCACGTGATGAAGCTTTTACCGTTTGCTAGCTCAGACATTGCGCCTGACGAGTTGGAGTAGGCATGCCAGCGTGTCTGTGAACGGAAGGCCAACTGCGACATCAGCCTGCTGGACCACTGCGATATCGATGCACACTCCCGTCAAGCCATTCGGCTGGCTGGGAGACTACGAGGGGTTTTGCGTCTTGCAGTCATGCATGGTCAAGCCAAGCAAGCCGCTTGCGGCGCAGAAGACTATCTTGGCCCCGGCCGATATAGTTGTACGGTGCAAGCTGTATTGGAGCCCCGCTTTCTGCCTGCTTGTTTCTGATCAGCTTGACTTTGGAAAACTCGTTCAAGCCGCAGCCGAGCTGATCACTGCTTGCCCAATCATCGCTGGACGGTAGGGGGTGTTTGGCTTGTCTCGGCGAAACACTCAAGTTGTTCGTGTTGCGCTTGCCGAGTTCGCAGCTTCGAAATGCAGGCTGGACCTCGCGACGCCCGCATCCATCCGGCAAGACAATGAGTGCTCCGGCATTACAGTCAGTGAGGCTGAATGGCCCAACAGCAGCGTCAAAGACTTCGAAGGATGCACTCACTGCTATGCGGACCCCCCAGCCATCGCATCAGCAGACGACGGTTTTCTGCCTGCACCACCCTACGAAGATCCTGTAGAGGTGCAGTGAGAGTGCACTACACAGTGGGAGTGCACTACCATACAGCTTTGTATTCCTTGCTTCACAGAGTCGCACAACAGTCGTGTGCAGATCACTGCATGTGCAGCACATGGTTGCATCCATGAACGTCCTTTACAGTCTACATCCTCTGCTTGTGTCATGGCCTGTAGCAAGACTGCAGCAAGCTTGGCCTTGTGTGTGTATGCATATGTCAGCCCAAGTTAGACTGGCATGCACAAACAGATCATGTCATGAGCACAAACTGACCTCATGCACAGGACATTTTGGGGTCTAAGCGGAAATATTGATTTTGTTGCAGAGCAAGGAAGGTTGCTCAGGGAATTCATCGTTGTTCAAATTGCGCCTGACACATCTTGGAGATGGCTCATCTTTACTTGCTGCCTCATGGTCACATGCCCTGACAGATGGTAAGCCTGCTGCGCTTGGGAAGTGGCAAATATTAGCTGAAGTTGTACTACAAGTATAGTATAAGCCGTATGCCATATAAGCCGTGTGCCCCAAAGCAAACAGCACACAAATGATTTACTTGTCAATGGCAACCAACATTGTTGTCCTATAACCCAGGTGCTTTTGCGTTATTAGCTGCGCACTCTTGAATTTCTCTGTCCCCACATCCCAAGGGATGAGTGTCATATACAATGCCAATCAATGCTCTAGAAGCTTTGAACAGTATTTTCAATGTGCTTCAGTTATACGTTGCGATGCTGGGCCGCTTCCTGTGCAGACATTGCATGCCGTGCTACAGTGTCTTCATTTGTCTAAATTATTGAAGTTAGTCGTCATACAGGATACAGGGCAACAGAAATTCTCAACGCCCTTGCTGCGCTCTATCGAGGGCAATCTCCTGAGTCGCTGAGCAGCCTGGTTGCACCGAGTGAGCGTAATCTATGGCCGACACATCTCAAACCTCATCTGGAGGCAGCCAATCCAGGAGTAGACAGTTTGAGCTTCTCTGATGCTGGACCAGAAAGTCAGGAGGTATGCCTTGCCAGTTGCTGAAAATCATATACCAGACCTCACCTGCTTGTGATGCATATCTGGCTGTTGATGACACATCTGCTTGTGCTGCTGCATGCAGACTTTTGACTGCAATACTGCAGAATTGTGTTGCAAGTGCAACAGCACACTTGCACATGACAGTCGCTGCATTTGTACCAAGTTGCTGCAGCTACCAAGCAGATTTGATGAGTCATAAACAAAACCCTGGCCAGGGCTGATCTGACTTCATTGTGCGTTGCATAGAGGCATCACGCTGGTCTTGCTGCTCCAGAGATTGTGTTCCACAGCTGCCAGCTGCCATGAGTACATCAACTCATTCACACAAAGCAGTATGCTACAGGAGGCAACTTTATTAACCAGCCCACGGTGTCACATCTACAAGCTTCAGCCAGACCAGTTGAAAACACTATGAACGACTTCTGCATAGTCATGATTGGTATGAGCTCATTTGCATTCTTGCTGTAAGATGTATGACATGTTGCATTGTAACAAGGTAGGCTTCATCTTGTATCATTTGTTCATAAGCCCTTCCTAGTGGACAATCTGCAACCAATCTCACAATGGTATGATTGCGTCTTTCAGCACAATGACACTGGATTGCTGCAATTGAAGGAAACCATGACTGACTGCTGTGCTTATCGACAAGTTCTGAAACGTGCAAGGGCTTCTGCAAAACATGACTACATCATTACATCTGACTAGACAAGGATCTGTTGGTTGTTGCAGGATCTGCAAGCCCCAAGCCCATATGCCATCGGCCGCCATGGATGTGCCAGGAGTGCTATGCTGACACACCTCTATCTTGGATACAATGGTGAACCTCATCTCAGTTTTGCTGTTCATCTCACCCAGGTAAGACATAGCAGCCAGTTGGTTGACGAATGTGGTGTGTCAGGCTGCCTCTCAGCTTTGCTGTCTGTCTGGTAAGAGTAGGGCAGCTTTAACAATTTTCAACTGCGGCTATATTTTTGAAGGTTGACTGAGCAGACAATGGTCTGGAAAGTCTTGGAGCACTGTCTTTTAGGGCCGTTTTGTAACTATTTCCATGAGGCATTCACTTGCAGAGATGCGTACTTTGATTGGACAAGATGCTCTTCAGCAACATTCCCTTGACTCCCCCTCCCAAATAAATCTTATGGCAAATGTTCTTCTGCTGCAGGCCGATTTGCTGGGGCTGAAGGCAAGGCTACTAGGCCATCCTTGCCTTGCATCAGTGCCCTTCTTCTCTACAAACGATGTCACCACAGCACTGGCTTGGCTGCTGGCATGTGATGCACGTGACCGGGCCAGGCCAGGGCAGAAAGCCAAGGGTGAGCAGAGTAAGGGGTTTGTCTTGGTGGAGTTCTCTAAACGAGGCTTGCCTGTGGGACTCATACCTGCAGGCTACATTGGAAACCTGACGGAGTCAGTGGTGTTGACCTGCACATCTGATGGCAACATGACTGGTGACCCCAATGCAGCCAACAACCTGATACATAGCTTGGCTGCTGCTGTATGCAGCATCAGGACAGGCATTCTGCAGACTTTGGAGCCCAATTGGGGGCTGCAGACTCTAGCACGCGGTATCACTCATCAGACAGCCAAATCCTTCCAGAAGTTTGTAGACGCTGTGCATAGATTAGACCCTGACGTGAGGGTGAGTAACTGGAACACCTTCAACAATCAAGTTGACTTTGGGTCTGGAAGGAAAGCAAGCATGACAGGTCACTTCCGCATGGCGGGAGCAAATCTATGTTGTGTTGTGCGGCGCTTAGATGGCAATGGTGTAGGCCTTAGGTTTGAGTCAACATGGGCAGGGTATCAGAGGGTGTTGGCAAGTCCTATATTGCCTTGCTTAGCTCCCAGCTCTGGAGTGCCTCAACAGCTGCAAGATGCGCTGCAAGCCCATGCAACCAGATAGATTGCGTCATCATGCTTGTGCTAGGCAGTCTGAGTACGCGAATGTGTGCTGACTCAAAAAAGACCATATCACTCCATGAGACTTCTGACTGTGTGCTGATGCATGTTGCAACACAAGCTGTTGTACAGGTCTCAGTGTTCAAGGGCATGTGCATTGGGGTGCTTATGGCTCAACGCTGCTCAGATGCACAGCTTACACCTACGAGCAGACTAGCCTCGGTGGCAGTGATGAGCTCGATAGCTCTTGATGCATCTAGGATGGGAACGCACAGAAGTGTCCTGATACGGCAACTGCTGAATATGTCCATATTGATTTCTGATGCGCCTCATGTACCCTTGTAACATTACAAAGTTGTAGACTAGGAATGCAATCATTAATTTATACTTTACTTGACAAATATCTGCTTTTTGTTTTGTTTGCTGTGCTGGGTCTATATTACAGAAATTAGCATAAACATATGTGTTGTCATACTGTTCACATATTGATATTTCCTCATTTTGTAGTCATTGCTTTTACTGGACCTTTCTCTATCCTGATACTTAATACTACATTTAAGGCATTAACAGTTGTCTGATAAGTATATACCAAATGCCGGCCTTTATTCATTTGCTTTTCTCATAATGACTATAATAGGGTTACTGGGCTTCTGATAATTCACTATATATATATGCGCACTGTATAGATACGTTTTCTATTCATCACAATGTTGCTGCTGCTGATTGTTGCTTGCAAGTCAGCAGTGTTATACAATGAGACATCTTTTGATGCACGGTCTCAAAGGACTGGTTTGTGTCATGCATTGCATTGCATTGACATGTGGAAACTTGAATCCAGACTGACAGCTTATGGCCTGCTCTTGCAATCACGTACTCCTGCAATAGTCTGCCCTCCTCGTCGAGCTGCCGCTTATCTTTTCTGTTTTGAAAGGCTGTCCTCTTCGTCCATAGAGTTGCCGCCAGGAAAACTGTACAAGCGGTGCATGCAGCGGTGCCTGACCATGCCATTCAGCTGACTTTGAACAGCCTCTTCGCTGCCACAGTAAGCTGCAGGTAAAAACCGTCACGAGCAATGCTTTCTCTGCGCGATCGCATCAACATCTCTCCCTTACGCTGGACACAGCTGAGATGTGCAGGTTGAAGCATGACTGGTATAAGGCAGTGCTCTACGAGACCGTACACGCTAGAGCCAATTCGAATTTCAAGATGAACTGCGCAAAGGCTGATTCCCGTGAGATGCCCACTGTATTGGATGACATACATCACAAAGCAGAGGGGTAGGCCACTGTCTCATCGTATGCTCTCTTGGAAAGTGAGACACATGCATGCTGCTTGCAAACTTGGCTTAATGGAAAGAATGCACTATATGCATGGCGCAAATAGTATGCCTGCACATGCTGCCTGTGCGCATTCCCTTTCAAAGCTTACAGTCAGCATTTCTGAGCCCTGCACTTTTGATTCAGGTACTCATGCCTGCAGCAGCCCAGTTCCCTGCCTAGTTGTCAACAGGACCTTTGAGGGCATCGCTCTCTTCCCTGAAGATTCACTATCCCCTGATACTACAATAAATAGCAGGCCCCTCACAAGGAAGCGAAAAGCAGAGACCTCCCCTGTCATTGACCAGCCAGGTGTCCTTCACATGCAGGCCTTGCTGAGTCATCCTGCACACCTTGATGCAAGTCCCTGATGTGCATGAAGTGCATGTATGGTCTGGTCCAATGAGTGTGCAGCCTGATGACACAGGCACTGGTGCAGTGGTACAACCCAAGTCCAGCAAGCTCGCACATCCCCAGTTGCATGGCTACACACTGCCAGTCAGCAAAAGTTTTGGGCCACACGATACTCTGCCTGGAGCGGTGCCCAAGGACACCTCAAGAGCATCAGGCCATGACTGCAGGGAGTGGTGGGCTGCGTACAGCAGGTGCAGCCTGGACAGCTCAGCTGTGCTGCAGGCCGCTTTGACACTGAAGCCTGCCAGTGTTGCAGCAGACCCATGTGGTAAATGTCTGACTCTAAGGCTACCTCAATGCACAACATGTTTGTGCCCCTGTGCATCCATGACCAGGCTCCTTGGTTGCAGCCCTGCATTCTTTGCAGCATCATGCAGGCCGCATTATTTGCAGCATCATGCAGGCCGCACCATTTGCAACATCATGCAGGTGAATATTTTGCAGCTGTCAAGACCTGTTGCAATGTGAAATCCACTCAAGGATGTGTACTCTCATCATATGAGTTTTTTTGGTTGCACATGCCAGTGCTACATTCAGGATTCCAATTGGCAAATGTCGTGGAGGCAGTGAGGGCTGGCTGCAAACTGCCCTTGCCCTACAGTCATGGACTCCCTGCAGCTCTACAAGCCAGCGCCCATGCTGCACCAGTCACACACCAGATATGCAAACACATGGCAAGACAGCTGGCTGGCATCTGCGACAGCGCAGTCTGGCTGCGGCACCTTGAACAAGTCTCTTCTCACACACAGGCTTGTACTCCCACTGATGGGTCTGCACCTCCAGCTTGCAACCCTAAGCAGGGCAAGCTTCCTGTGGCTCTTGATACTGCTACACCCCAGCGCACTGCTGACAATCAAGGTGCCGCATCATTAGTCAAGCTGCAACCTGTTACTGCTAGCCAAGATGCTGCGTCACCAGTCAAGCTGCAACCTCTTGCTAGCCAAGTTGGCAATGCTGCCACACACCTCAACGGCAATCTTGCGGTGACAGCAGTACCTTCCTCAGCAAGCGCAGGCATTGCAGCCAAGGCAGGAGTTGTGGCTGATGCCACTGGTCAGCTGCCTCACCAACCAGCAGCAGCAGCATGTTGCAAGAATGACATCCATCGTTGTGAGGCTCATTTACCGTCACAACAGCAGGGGCCATGTGCCGCCAGGGCAGCATCACGTTTAGAGCCCCCTGCTGCTCCTTTGACAGCAGCTAACCTCTTTTCTCTACACACTGCACCTGCGGCGCCCAGCTCCAAACAAGAAGATGCAAAAAGCGGCCTGAATGGCACTCACAGACGGCAGAGCAGCATCTTGTATCGCCACCAGCATTGTCTGCGAGAGCGCCCAGCTGGCAGCTACAGCATGAAGACCTCAGGCTCAAGCCGCCCACCATGGGACTCTAGCAGTCAAGGCACACAATCAGTCAAGTGCTCTGCCAGCATAGGAAAAGTTGAAGATGCTGGTGGAGGAGATACTGATTCTCCACAGGCTGTGTGCAGGTCAGTCAAGCTGCTGTCTGATCTGGGGTATACCAGCTGTTCAGCACCATTTGCGCTGTCCTGGCTATTTCTGGTGCATAATATTTTTGGCATACCTGCTTCTCTGTTGTCTGTCTACTCATCCTCTATCTGATATTCGTCGCTATTCAGGACTTGTGCATGTGTGTGTAGGCTGCTAGCAAGCATGAAGCGGCCCTTCATCGGAGCAGCACACAGGAGCATCAAGAAGGTGAATGCTGACTATAGAAGCCATGTGGAGTACAGGCAACAAAGTGGGTACATGCAGTACGCATCAGACCTTCACTAGCCATCAGCAGCAAATCATAGCCTCCCCAGGGAGCTTAAAAAACCTTAACTTGCTGCATGTCTTTGGTCACTAATGTCAATGATACTGAATTTGTTTTTGTCAGTTCTCAGCAGTTCAGTGGTCTAGTTCCAAAACCAGCACGCTATCCATTGTGATTGCTGTGGTGGTAATGGCAAGCAGGGATGTCAGAAGCACCCAGAGTATTGGTAAGCCTTGTAGCAGAGATGAAGCGTAGACTGAACCATGCCGTTCCATGGACATAGCAGAAGACTCTGTCTCCCTGCCCATTAAATGTAGCATAGGCACCCTTGTTTGCTTTGGCTGCTGCAAATAGCCGTCTAGTCTGTGTGAGGCAAGCTTCATAGATACATGACTTGCTTGCTAATAGTACGAGTTATTCCATGATAGGCATTTCACATCTCAGAGGATCAGCTGATGCTCAAACTGGAGCATCCTGATGATACAACAGCTAACTTGACAAGTTGCGCATGTGCTGCAACCAACAGGACATGTGTAAGTGGTAGTTGGATACAGAATAGCGCAGAAGATTGCTATTGGCTCATTTTGCTTCGGTTGTTTTTTGAGCTAGACGCGACTTCTTCTTGTGTGGCAGGTCCTGGACAAACTTCCAGCTTGGACTGGGGGTGCGAGTTGCATAGTGGTGTACCGTAGGAAGACCTGCAAACAAAGTCAATGCTGTCATTAAAGCTGTTGCTTCATGGCAAAGCATCTACCCAGTCATTGATCGCCATAGTTTGCAGGTCACCATGTAGTGTGACACATTCTCTATCACAAAGCACACATCTGCTGCTGCAATGTTTCTGCAAAATCTGTTTACCAACTCACCAAAACCAGGAAAGACTGCATCTAGGCAAATGCATTCATGTGAGTCTCCATTGCATTGCTCCAGCCCTGACATTGATGCGAGAGAATGCTCAAGTACAGTCGTTTCAAGTGTGGCTCATAGACGGATGTACAGCGCTAGCTGTGACCTTTTATCAACCCCATTACAATTAGTTTCGGATACTGGGAGCTTGCCGCTGTGTGGTATCCAAAACCAAGTGTAATGAAGTTGGTGAAAGGTCACAGCTAGCGTTGTAAGCAGGCTCATTACATCCGTGTATGAGCCACCTTGTAACAACAAGGCACAGTGGAACAAGTATCATGTAGTACTTTCAGCATGCATTTCAGTACAATGTATGAGAGAGCTGCAACAGAAAACCCCTAAGACTCACTTCTAAACTCTCGATTGTACACCTTGCGCTCATTCCTCCAGTACTCCAAAGGGGCATGCTTATCTCTGCTGCTGCGCCTAACCCCCCTCTCCCCATGCAGACCCTCCCCTGCAACCAAACTTCAAATGAATCAACACAACATGCGTGCACAGGCTATAAACACAACCAACCAAACCAAACACTTTGGTCAGAAAACTTTGCAATGTTGACAAGACAATGGACGACATGATGATGCAGCTCAAGACAGCAGCAAACAAATGAGTGGTAGTGTACACAGGTCGAGGCAGCAAGGCATGCTAGGGCGCACCTGCCAAGCTTCTCCTCTGCTTGTTGGCCTCCTTCAGCCGTTGGTGTGCCTCACTCTTGCGCACATGCTTGCGCGCTGCTGCTTCTGGGCCAGGTTCAGCATTCTCCTCTTCCACACCCTGCAGGAAGCACCCACTGAATGGAGCCCTGTTACAGTATCTTACAGCATGTCAAATATGCTCCATACAGGGCCCCTGGATTGTCTTCCCAAGACAATAAATGCCAATCGCATGTCTAGACTGACATATACAGCAGCTGCCGCTGTGAAGGCATTGCATGTGGACAAACAGGGAATTGTTCTCCTCTGTCACGAGCAGAAACTTGGCAGTCTGAAGCTTGCAGGAATGTTTGGCTGACCTGCTGTGCATTGTCATCAGGCTGCTCAGCAAGGGGAGACTGGGCCAGCACAGCAACATCAGCCATTGAGGGTGCTGGTGAGTTCTGCAAACTTCTCCCCGTTTGAACCTGGACATGAACACTGGCTTGTCAGTACAGTTTCTCCTTGTGCCATTGATGAAACCAAAGCTGTCGACACACCAATGTGACTAAAACTTGTCAATACTTGAGTTGACAGTGAGCCTTGCTAAGGCCAATGAAAGTAAATCATGAATCCCAATGATGACATTGTCACCCGCACCTCCAAGCAAACACAGGGATCAAGGCAGCTGAGCAGCTCACATGACAGTCTACGGATACAACCAACAACACCTTGCAGTCTTGCTACTGTGTATGTTGTGCTTCAAATCAGCGGCAGTGTACAGAGGTATTCAACAGCAGGCTACTGCTGACCTCCATCTCATGAAATCGTGGCACAGAGTAGTCCTGAGGCTGTGCAGAGGCGGCAGACCAGGGAGTGCTGCGCTGGCCTGTGCTGCCACCGCCATAGGCTGACTGGCCTGCATGCAGGCCACTGCCAGACTGCTGCAAGCTACCTGCCGGCGTCGTCTCTGCAGCTTTTCTGCCTGATGCAGACTTGCTGCCACTGCCAGGAAGGACAGCGGGCCATGGAGTCTGCTGCTCATCTGCAGCAGTGAGCGCTACATGGTCAGAAAGTGATCTGTCAGTGCAGATGGGTAGAGCGCTGAATGGCAAGACAAACCCTGACTTTTGCCGCCAAACTTGGCCATGACAACAAAGCAATGCCTGGCCTCATAGTCACATTGCGAGGCAGTCAGGGCATAGTGTACAGCAAATATTATGCATGAAGAGCTGCCAAGTCCTGCATGCGTTTTCATGTGCTGCAGCACCTGCATCATCACTGAAGTCGTCGTAACCATCAACATCCATGTCATCACAGTCGTCTTGCGTGTCCAGACCTGCAGGGAAGATTGCCAGGCATGAGTCATGGCTGCAGCAAGTGAGCAGTACATTGATATGCAGATGCCTGCAGAATAGCCTAGCCTGTACCAGCCTGCTGACGGTGTTGCCTTACAAGCTAAATGTGTAGAAAACACACATTTGTGCATACTGCATTATGCTGTTGTGCAGGCCTGTCATAATCTGCTGGCGGTCACGCAGAATTGCACTTCACCTGCAGCATCTGTGACTGGGGGGGCAGAGCAGAGGCTGCCAAAGAAGCCCAGAGAGCCATACTGCTCAGCCCCAGTCTGCTGTTGCTGCTGCTGCTCATCTGGCTGCTGCTGAGGCTCCAGCAAGCCCACAACAGGAGACACCTCTTGCAACTGTGCTTCATCACCAGCCGGTGACTGCAGCCTTGACAGTGTATCTGGCCTTGCTGTGCTGCCCAGTGGCCCCAGATGCTGTCTGTGACTTTGCCTGGTGCTGCCAGGTGTTTTCAGCTTGCTGCCATGGCTCTGCCTTCTGATAGACTGCTGGTGGCAAGGCTGCTCAAAGCGCTCAGGGACACCTTCCATGGGAGTGTGCTTCCAAGCTGAGCTGGGCGCAGGTGTTCTGCAGGCAGCAGGTGTCTTGGAGATGCTTCGCCATGGGCGCTCAAGGATGCCCTCTATGGCTGAGCCAAAAGAAGCTCGGCTACTGCGTTTGCTCTTTGCTGACATCCTGTTGACAGTTGCTGCAGGCCATGCTGTCTGTGGCGTGGACAATGCACTTTGCAGTGGGGTCTGGCTAGCTGCTTGGGGCCCTGGTACAATTTGTATTGGGGACAATGCCAATCCAAATGTGCGCTTTGTAACTGCTCTGCCTGATCCTGCATGTTGTTGCAGCTGGCTGCGACGCGTATTGCTGATGTCTTGCAGCTTGTCAAGCAGGGCTGCTTGACAACTAGCTGCGTAGATCTCTGCTTGATCGTCTACATATGTAGCACAAGGTGAGATTAGTTGTTGCGGCCAGGCAGTTACTGCAGAACGTCATCACCATTGTGACAAAGCATACCTGTTGGCTTGCTGGTGACCTGTTTTTCTGGCTGCCGTGTTCCTATTGGAAGCCTGCAAGTGAGACACTTGTCTGCAGTGAGCTGATGTCACCTCTTGCCAAGCTGCAAACACTGTCTGGGTTGTCGTCATACCTCAGCATGAGATCAAAGGCTCTGTGTGCGACAGTCCTGCCTGTTCCCAGCCTTTGTGAGACTCCCTGCTGGACCCTGGGCTTAATGTAAAGTACGGGCTGCAGCGGCAGCTGCTCTGCTCTAAATGGCCCATAGGGTTGGCAGTTCTGCTCTGCAGTTGGGCTTATCAGCAAGGCACTGCTTGCCGGTAACGCGTGGTTGTTTGCATATTGTGCGAGATCAGCAGTACTATCGGAGCCATATGCAAGCTTGACTTTCGAGTACAAAGACGGCATGAGCTGGCTCAGGTCATCCTGGTAAGACATGGTCGAAAGCAGTGGGCGAACAACTTTCACCCTCGCTAGAGTCCCATGACAAGATCAGAGATGCACCTTGACAGCATCAGATGCCCGTTCAAGCCTCCCTAACGCGACACCACAATGGCGATCGGTAAATCCGGTCAAAGTTTTGCAGGACTTCAAATTGAAGATCAACAGCTCAAGGACTAGCGATTAGGTCTGTTTCGACTGCCCAGCCCGGGAGAGGCCCTGTCCTTCACAATGACTGCCGCGCAATCTCCTTAGCCACCATCATGCACATAGACGCAGTGTTGCTGCCTTTGCGCGAAGTTTTAGGTGGTGGCGTCAATTATCGCAAGAGTACGCAGCCCGCCAAACTGCGGAAAGATCTCGGCTCCTGGCCGCTGTGGCGTCTGTCGCTGTTGTTCTCGATCTTGCATCTTATAGCACTGGGAGTTTTTGCGACTGGATTTCTGCTGACCAGGATCGAGCTCCCAAGCAGAAGCCTTCCTGCTGACAGCCTTCAAGGTCAGGCTTGTAATCCTGCGCCTCCTGTGCGAAAACTAGTATGGATAATCATTGACGCCCTTCGATGGGACTTTGTCAGCAACAGCACAGGCAGCTCCAACAAGCTTGGAGGCATGCCCATTCTGCAAGACATTGCAAGTGCAGCTGTAAGTTGCAGCGTGTCCTGGCAGGATACGAATTTAAAAACTTATCTTCTACACATACAAATATGATGCAATTTGCATGAGCTGCAGGGTCAAGCTGCACTGCTGACTAGGTTTGTGGCAGATCCTCCCACAACTACCATGCAGCGGCTCAAAGGACTCATGACGGTAATTGAATTTGGTTGCCGCTTCTTCAGCTGTACCAAGCAAATGATACAGACCTGGCTGAATGCAGGGAGGTTTGCCAACTTTCATAGATGTTGGGAGTAGCTTCTCAGCAGCTGCAGTCACTGAGGACAACCTCATAGACCAGCTGCGCCATCATGGCAAGCAACTGGTAACACCATGTTCTGTTGTGCAGATTACACTGCACAATCACCTGAAACTAGCTTGTTGCAACATGCCATGAGCACATTGGGCTGCCAATGTGCAAGCTTGTATCCTCTGATGGAGAAGCCCTATTGCAGGCCTTCTTTGGCGACGACACCTGGATGCAGCTGTTTCCCACCCAGTTTCAGCGTGCCATCCCATTTTCTTCCTTCAATGTCATGGATTTGCACACAGTGGATGATGGGGTATGGCAGGTCAGCACAATTGTATACTCAGAGCACAGATGTATCATGTGCACTGAACAAACACAGCATGCAACAAGCAGTCTCAAGGGCAGACTTCACACAGCCTCTGTCCCCAGCTGCACTTATTCAACGCGCACATGTGCACCGCTGTTGCCAACAGTGTCTGCCTGTCGCTATTTTACAGCTGGCGGGCCATGCTCAACATGCAAGGATACAGCAGGGACCCTAGAGCCAGCAGAGGCTTGCTGTGCAATGCTGCAGAATCTGATACCAACCATAAGAGAACCAGCAGAGTGGGATGTGGTGATTGGGCACTACCTGGGTGTAGATCATGTGGGTCACACCTATGACGTGCACAGCCCTCACATGGCTGCCAAGCTGCAGCAGATGAACCAGCACGTGGAACAGGTCAGGTGTCATGACCACACGATGTCCTTGCATTGTCACACACTCTGTCACAGCATCTAGCTTGGGTGAGCACAACTGTCACATTTGTGTTTGTCCGTATTGGCAGGACCTGACCAAAAATACACATAGATAGAGAGAGAGAGTTGTACACCTCATGGCACTATGTTGAATGTAATGCAGGTGGTGAAGGAGCTGGTGAGTATGGCGGGACCTGGTGAGGCACATGAGCACACTCTGTTGTTGGTATTTGGGGACCATGGGCAGACGCTGACAGGGGACCATGGGGGTGGTGCCCCAGAGGAGGTCGACTCTGCCTTGCTTGCGCTCAACATGGGAGCCTACCATCAGATCAGGTCAGCCTCTGAACTCAACTCTTTCATGTGTGCACCTATGCACGTCACAACAGGCATGACGGGCAAGCTTGCAGTGGGGAGAACACACAGTGTCAGACAGACTCTCAATTTACTTTGGTTCCGTCGAAAGTCATTGTATGCCATTTTAACGACATACAACCTGCTGAAGGGGATGACTGTGCATGCTCAATGAGTGGCTTGACAACACAGCGGTTTGCAGGCATCAGCAGGAAGCCTGCACCACATCAGAGTCTGACACTGAAGACCAAGCAGAGCGCATCCTAGACAGCAGCATGCCCCAGATAGACTTTGCCCCTTCAGTGGCAGCCCTCATGGGGGTCCCCATCCCCTTTGGCAACATTGGGCGAATATCTGAGGAGCTGTGGGACGTAGCACACAGTGCACGTGCCTTCATGAACGCTTCACAAGTCCATGACGGCAGCCTATGCCAGGAGCCATATATACAGGCACTCCAGTCAAACGCAGCCCAGGTGAGCTTGCTGCCTATAGTCAACTGTTGAGGGCTGGCTAGTTCAGACAGCAATGACAGGCTGACTATTTCAGACAGCTGTTGGTCATGAACACATATGCCAATCTACTTGCAATCAAACATGCTCTGTTTCAGCAGCAGTATGTGGTGCTGCAGGTGCACACATACCTGAATGCATATGCAGCACGTGGGAGGGCTTCTCTGCCCAAGGCACACCTCCACCACCTCAATCAGCTGTACCAGAAAGCTGTGGCGTCAAACAAGAGTGACTGTAGCGAAGCCAGCAGCAGCAGGTCAAGCAAGGACAGGTGAGTCCAGCTGTGCCTGTGACAAATGTCTGTCTTTAGAGCCTTGTCACTCTGCAGGCTGGGAGGTGATTGCTGCTAATTGCACTAAGATCAGCAATTGCCATTTGTAGAGCCCAAATTGCTTCTCAGGTTTTCAATTTAGGCTTAGTCCTTGAGAAGCCAAGCTATAAAAGGTGAAGTTAGACTGCATGGATGCCTTGCACCCAGGTATGCAGAGTACCTAGCCGCAGCTGCCCAGCTTGCCCGAGAGCAGTGGACCCAGTTCAACCTGCCACTCATGCTACTTGGCTTACTCCTCTTCACAGCCTGCCTGCTGCTGCAAGCTTACACCCTCTGGCACAGCCTGCCCAAGGCAAACCACAGCCCCAATCTGTCCCACCAGCATTGGAGGTGGCTACTGCCATCTGGGGCAGTCACACTGATACTCATGCATGCAGCCGGCCTGTTCTCCACAAGCTTCTTACTGAGTGAGGGGCAGATGGTGTGCTTCCTGGTAGCCACCTTTGCTACGCTACTGCTGCACTGCACGTTGGCCGCCCTCATGCATCAGCCCAGACCAGGTGTGGCCGGCCATGCGCATGCAGACCAACTGTGCTCAGGCTACAGCACTGACCAGGATAAGCGTATAGGGCCAAAGCCAGAACCTGAAGATGCCTCGCCGTCTCATGGGGCAAGACAACAGACACAGCAGGAGTCAGCAGCTCCCCGGCTCAGCCATGGCAGCAAGCCTGTCAGTCTCGGACCATCAGGCAGGCCCTTGTCACATGTCAGCTGTGCAAAGCGCAATAAAGGCTGGAACGCGGACTGTTTGGATGCTGTGGTGTGTGGGCTGGGGCTGCTGGTGTGCAATGCATTGTTGGGCTCCATGGGACTTGTGGTGCGCACAGGGCATGATGCCATGCACAAAGCAGCAACAGCAGCAGCAGCAGCACCACCACCAGACTTACTGGAGTTACACAACACCACATTGCACATGAATCTTAGTGTCCAGTTTGCATCCCTACATTGGCTGTCCACTGGTGTCTTTCACACACGTGAGCTTTTGGCGCCCACTCTCTGCGTCATGATCTTCCCCTTTTTGCTTTTAGGCAGCGCATCACCAAGTCGTATCACTGCATGTAGATCTGCTGAATGTTCTGGTGTGCTTTTGCAAGCGCTGGTCGTCAAGCTAGTCTGGTCCGCATACTTTGTACTGGCTTGTTATTGGATGTTGAGTCAGGCGCATCTAGTGGACCAGTCCATAGCACATCAATTGAAGCATGTTCTTGCCAGCTTGCCTGAAGCCCCAGCATTGAAGACAGCATTAGCTGATGCTATACCAAGTTTGCCGCCCCAGTTGCCTGTAGTCAACAGTCTAGTCAGCTTGCCATTCAGATTGCTCTTGCCCCGCTTGATATTCTTGCTTTCTGGATCTGCTACGCTGGTCTTGCTAGTCGCTGGTGTGTCTGGACAAAATCAGCCAGTGAAGATCCTGAGACCGAAACCAGGTTTGCAGACAGGCCAGCACACATTGCTTGCTGCTTTGGCAGCACCTGTGTTGTTGGTGTCTGGTGTTGAGAATGGCACAGTCTGTGCCTTGGGCATGCTGGAGTGTGCATGCGCTCAGGAGCTTTTTCAACTGTTGAACAGCTGCTGGAAGCCGGCATCTGACATTTGCTCTACTGATGCAAAGCTTGGATCAAGGGCGTCAGAGGGGTGGCTAGGGGTAGCAGAAGGCTGCTTGCTGGCTCTGCTCAGCATGCAGCTCTATTTCTGCAGTGGTCACTTTTGTGAGTTTGCTGGTCTACAATATGCTGCAGGTACAGGAACCACATGCTTGTGACTTTCATGCAAGACACGTTGTTCCTGGTTTGGCTTTGCATTGCAGCAGAGGCGATTGATGTTGCTGCAGTCCAAATACCTCTCGGCAAATGGCCGTGGTAAAACCTCTATGGTACACTGCAGGCTTTGTAGGCATAGAGGTCTTCAACTGGTATGCATCAGGAGCCCTGCTGGCACTCAACACCTTTGGGTCACATATCTTGCTGACCTGTGCACAGAGCGGAAGGAGTGCAAACAGCAGTCAGCCACTACGTCAATGCTGTTTAGCGTACTTATTAACTCAGACCTTGAATGCATGGGTGACCACCTGCAGTGCTGCCCTTCAAAGGAGACATCTCATGGTTTGGGCCTTGTTTGCTCCAAGGTTTCTCTTTCAGTTGTGCTTTCTGGCAGTCGTTGACATGTCTATGACATTTTGTGCTGTTTTTGCTGATGTATGAAGCATCCTCTGGCAGGACATGTGACAGGATGTTGATCAGCTAGTCACTACTGTAGTAGCTTTCAGGTGGACATGATGCAAATTTCGCAGGGAGGTCGGGTAAACACAACTTGTTCAGTTGCTTTGTGCATGGTGTAGCAGTGTGAAACCCTCAGCGCCGGATTGTGGCTGATGACTCCTGCATGTTGCATCCAGTATAGTGCTAGACAATCCCTTTTGAAATGCTCATGTTCTGTACAGTCACTGTGTGACGGCTATGTGATCCAGCACTCATGACATGTTGACTGATTGTGGCTTCTCCTTAACACAGTTTGGGCTTAACTGCAACAATTTGTGGCCCTACATGTTGCCACTCAATTGGTATGCGTGCTGTCTGCATTGAGCTGTTCCATCACAGCATTCCTGATCGACATTTGCACATGCAGCCAGATGATTATAACAAGGAGTAATTTATGACAGTCTGAGCAAAAACTTACACATTCAGAATGAAATTTCTGGACAACACACAGAGACAATAGACCAACTGACAAGAGGCGGCTGCCTCAGACCGAAAATATAAGAAAAGGTTAGTTGCAAAAATCAGTCAGACAGGGAAGTCAACATTGCCACCCCTCGCATTGTCCAGTGACTGGCAGGCTGGCTAGTTGGCAACTTGACAAACATGACAAAGTTGGTGGAGTGTCCTGTTGTAGCCAATACTCCCTTGCGTTCTACTGTCCTGTATAGTGGGCAGCTGTAGTGAGGGTACTGTCCCAGCTTATCAACCCTCTTTGGCCGCAGCCACAGGCATGGTGCTGGACTGAAGAGCACCTGCACATCATGGCCAGACCGTGAGTGACTGAGTATTTGACAAGCAAGCTGCAATCCAGATGATCAGTGTTCATGATCCACCACTGCGGCCAGGTTCTGTGAGAGTGCTAATGACAAATCCTCAGCAAAGCCCAGCAAAGCTGATTGCTGACCGCCAGACATCAGACCGCAGATAGCAAACAGCAACGATGCAACATGCCATGTCGCTGTTCTGTAAGTCACATAGTTGACACGCAAGTGGTATACCTTGGGCAGTGACTCAGCAAGCTGCTTCTCTACAGGATCCCATCTGCAGCCTTCTAGATACAACCCATGCACGTACACACCCTCCTCAGGGCACCTGTTGTACATCTTGTGATCCATGCCTAATGTCTCATAATCATATTCCACCATGTCAATGGGGATGCCGTGCTTCCTGGCATAGTTCTGGAGGCCGGCTGTCAGGAAGGACTGGACAAAGAAGAAGGCAGACAGCCAGAAGATAGGAGGGGGGCCCTTCTCGTACCAATCCTGCACAAGCACAACAGGTCAACTCATGCTGAGCTTGACAGGCAGGGCTGGGGCCTGCCCTGCAAGGTTTTGTTGTGTTTCATGCTGTTCCATGTCACAGAACCAGTGAACAAAGTGAGCTTGTTTTGTATATGGTTGCCCGTGGTGGCACTGTCAAGCTGCATAGCATCATATTGAAGTGCATGCTGATCTTCTGTACACTGGTGTCCATGGTTCACAGGCTGGCAAGGAATGCTACCTGTAGCATTGCAAGGCGGGCATACAGGTCTTCCAGGTAGGAGGGGAGGGGCTTAAGGGAGGGGTAGGAGACCCGGGCCCACAGGTCTGGCACCTTAGCCATGCTGATACTGCGGTAGGCAGCTTCCAACTCCCCACTCATCACCACCAAACCCTGCACCATACATCTTGCACCTCCACATCTGTGGACAGTGTTATATGGAAACAAGCTAAGGCTGCAACTGGCACACACAATGCAATCAGCTATTTTACTAGCGATGATGGCTGATGGTCCAGAATGGCGCATTGGGAAGGCATCATGTGGTAGGGCGGCAGGGGATGAGGGGTGGAGGGCGCAGGGGGTGCCCACCTGTAGCGCCAAGTGTATGCTTTGCAGGGACTCCCTGATGACACCAGTTAGCTTATTGAAGCGTGTCATCTCCTGGACCAGCACAGTGTTCATGCTCTCCTCATACAGCACCGGGTACTTGCGCTGCACTGCCTCCAAGTCAAAGGCTGGAGGCAATGCCAGAAGGCACTCCCTGACTAGCCCTGCCACAAGGGCCTCTGAGGCACCCCCGCCTGGCCCGCCACCCGAGTTGCCCCCACTGGTGGACGCTAGAGACTGGAACATCAGCGCTGTGTCATTCTGGTCTCTGGTGATGTCGGCGTTCTGATGCAGCCCAAATGCTTCAGGAGAGGCTGTGATGGGCAGACCATCTATATATCTGCACACACATCAATGGCAATTCAGTACAATGCTGCAGGTGATAGATCAGGTACACTTGAGCAGCAAATCAGTGGTCAAACTGCAATGCCGCCCGGAGACAATTGGGTAAAGTAGGGCACCCAGCAAAAGGCAAAGTGGATGGTTTCAGGGCAGCAGGCTACAGGCAAGTTAAGCCAAGGAAGGCAGTGGGTAAGACAGGAACAGCTTTTGTGTAAGGCAGCAGCTTACTTGAGGTAGTCCTGGTGGGTGCCCTGGTCAGGGGAATAGTAGAGACCAGAAGGGGAGAGCTTATGATGAGGTATGCTGACTACCTCCTGACAGCAGCACTTCTCCAGCAGGGTGTTCAGCAGCAGCCTATCCTTGTCATCTGTCACCCGGCCGCCATAGTTACACTCTCCTGTGGTGTACCGCACCGCAGCAAACGGCACCTGCGACAACAGTTCCTGCTCAGCACCACTCATCATGCTTGCTGCATCAGCAGTTCCTGCTCAGCATCACTCATCATGCTTGCTGTCTTCAGCAGTTGCTGTTCATTGGCCAAGGGGTTCTTGCTAGGTAGGTTGCCAATCTGACTTGTGCAAATGTAGATTCAGCTTTCAGGTGTGATACATGCACAGCATCACTACAGGGCATTGTATTATGTCTTGAGGAGAAACAGTCTGTGCAGTGTCTAGGACCCTCAGCAACAGCTGACAGCATCTAGCAGCTGCGCCAAGCAATGCAGGGAAGCTAAACTTGCACCGCACCTCTTCATTCTCATCCAGGAACATCCTGAGCTGGCGCATGCTGATGCGCTGGTCCCCATCATCAAAGCCGTAGGGGATGTTCCAGCCCAGGGGCCCAAACTTGCGGCGCTCCTGGACGAGGGCATGGAAGAAGGCCAGGCCCAGCAGCAGGTTTTTGAAGGCCACAGGCTGGCGGCAGCCCTCAAAGAACTCCAGGTTGGACAGGGGCTCTTGCATGTAGCTGCGCCGCATGTTGCCTTTGATCCCCTGCATTGCAGGGGCCACTGCCAGTCAAGGCAATGTATGCTCCCAAAATGTTTGTCAACCAGTTTACGTTTCCTGTCTTCAGGACTCGTCGGGGGAGTCGAAAAGATATTAACTGGGAAATTAACAAACACTAAGCACTAAATGTCAACATACACTAAGCAGTAAATGTCAACGCACACTAAGCACTACATACATTTGTAAGGAGCCAAGCCTTACCACACACAGGTGGTGATTCAGAAAGAGGCGAGTTGGTGGTGGTGGAAGTGGTGAGGAGACAGCTCACAGGCGCATGAGGCAGACCTATGCATCTACACTAAGGTCATGCAATGAAGTTCAGCAGGTGTTCAGAGAGACTACAGTGGCTCCAGAAGATTGTGACTGGACAGGGCAGACACACCTTAGGTGGCTCATTGGTCATCTTGACCCCATTCTGCAGGATGTTGACTGGAAACTTGGGTGAGGGGTAGGAGGTGATCCACAGCCTGAAATCTTCAGGAGCTGTGGCTGGGTCTATCTCCTCACACATCTTGTCCAGCACTGGCATCCAACTGGGCGCCAGATGACAGTTCTGCACGATCAATCTTACACTCAGCTCTGACATGCCTTCACACCAGCTGCAACGTGCTGTTGCAACCATCAGCTTTTCAGAGTTACATGAATTGCTTGTTGCTGTTATGCTGCAGGGTGGCGCCATGTTGAGTGGCACATGTACTCATGCTATGCAACAAGCCTGTGTCAAAGCATGGGACGCTGCTCATTGATGACTGCAGGCAAATCGATACTCTACCTGCAAGAGCACCCAGTTGCCCTTAGCCAGCCCCTCTTGGATCATGGCAGCAGCCTTGGGCCCCTGACCTTGTCCCAAGGATATGCTGCTCAGCCTGCATGGCAGGCTCACCACCACTCAGCTCATACATACTGATCACACAGAGCAAACATCAATCATGCATCTAGACCAATCAAAAAGCGCCGCCTACAAAAGATTGTTGCAGCCTATACATTGCAGCACTAAGCTGCCAAGCTTTTGCATCTTGATCAGTCATGGTACCCTTAGATGGTACCCAGATGTAGGCCATTCCCACTACAGATAAATAAAGAAAAGAACAGACCAAACAGACGTGCTGATGGCTGTTTGGAAGGCCAGAAGAAGAAAGACTGACCTTGAGGACATGTCCTCCTCTGCAGCAAACTGCAGGAGGGCTGCAGTGGGGTCTGAGCCGGCAGACAGCACAAAGATGAGGGGGGTGATGGGGGTGGAGTCTGCGTGACACGCCTTCAAGTCAAAGACAGGGGGCTCCACAAACTTGCGCCCCAGCTGTGCCTCCACAAAGTCCTGAACTGCGGGCACCACCTTGTCTGGCCTGCACACACAGTAACTCGCATGCATCACTACCTTGTTCAGGTGCACAGTCAGCACTGCCAGCTTTGATGCCTGATTACGCGGTAAGAGCTTGTGCTGTCACGGTCACACTCTTGGAGCAGAGGGGTTGATGCAGCAGTAGTCAATGCATCAAGGCTTGCTGCGGCTTGACTCAACATGTTCCTTCTGCAGAGTTTCATGATGCCAGTGTCTGTCACGCTATGACTCGTGGTGATGTGATATGTGGTCAATGCCAGTGTGGTTCATTTGGGATGCAGGCAGGATGTGCAGCTGATGTACCTGATGCAGTGCAAGATGAGCAGCTTCTTGAAAGCAGGCAGGAGATGCAGGCCGTGGGGCAGCTGCATCTTGTGGGGCTCTGGGCTGTCATACAGGGGCCGCCACTGCTTGGACCCACTCACAAACGACTCTGTCAAGCCCTGCACATGCCAACAGACTAGCTTTGACATGTGTCTACACCAAGAATGCAGGTAGAGGTATCATTCACTGGAAGGCTCTGTGTCGATGGAATGAGGTAGCTTGACTCATGCAGATTCCTTCTGTGCAACAGGAAAGGGAAGCCAGTCATACAGAAAGAAACAAATGGTACAGCTGATTTGGTAAACATGAAGCATGATCTGCATCGGTTTGCCAGCAGGTGTGGTGTGCAGGGCTGACCTTGAAGCCTGGCATCTGGGCAAGGCGGCCCAGCTCCTTCCAGGCTCTGTCTTGCAGCCAGTCAGTGGCAGGGTTGGCCATGGTGCCCACATCACCTAGACCCCCAGTCAGCAGGAAGGTCCAGTCCTCAGGGTCCACAAAGCCCTGCAAGCATGCCACACCAGATTGGACACATTATCACAGCTGCAGCTTGCACCAGCCACAGCATCAGATGAGGCCGCCAAGGCTGGGCTGGTAACGCAGGGGTCTGCAAGTGGACATATGCTGAGCACATGATTTTGACTAAGCAAAAGTGTTGCAAGGGGACTGGGCAATATCCTCTGGTCAGCTCAGAGTCTGACGTGACCTTCATGGCTGGATTGCACTGAGATGGGCAAGACAATGTGCAAAACCCGCACGTAACACATACCTACAGACAGATGTGTGCTTTCTTGGGGGTGGGCTGTTGGCCTACCTTTGCACTCATGATCCTGGCACACAGCAAGAAGGCAAACAGCAGTTTGTCCTTCTCAAACAGGCTACGGCAGACATTACAGTAGAGGGCATAGGTAAAGTGCTCCTGGATGTTGGCCAGCCGCACTGCCACTCCCTCAGACTTGGCCGCAGCAGCTATCGAGCTGCCAAACGGATTCACAAACCAGGGCAGAGAGTACTGGTACATGGGATCGATGTTGGCAAGATCTGCAACCACAACACACAGTCAAGCATGTCATGCTGTATGCAATGTGGACAGCTGGCATGGCAACCAGGATTGCATGAGATAGAGCTACACAGCCTCTGCTAGGCTCTTGCACTTGCAGACACTTTCTTGCAGGAACGCTAAGACTTTGAACTTTGATCAGCACTCTAGGAGGTAATGAAGTTTATGGGTGGTGCATTTTGTGCCAGATGCATGCTAGGCCCTTATGGCTTACGATCAGTAGGGACAGCTGAAGAACTCAGGCAGTATGTTGCATGTTTCATGACAACAGCCGTTTTTGACAAGCACAGTGCAACTGAAGGGTGCAAGCTGTCATGCAAGCTGACCTGAGATGCAGAAGAAGAGGATAGCAGTGTAGTCTCCACAAGGCTTGTAGGCAGTACGAGCTGCCTCAATCTGCACCTCTGTCTCCTCTGCTACCTTCTGCTTCAAGCTGATTTCATTTCCCAGCGTCTTGGCCTCAGTGATGACTGAGATGGCACTCTCATCCTCCAGGATGTTGCCTTCAGATGCTGACAAGATCTGCACAGGAGCAACATTATCTACTTTTGCCAGCTCAATGCACAGGACTGGACAGGGACAGAGGATGCTTGCATACGGTGCACACATTCAGGAAGACGCATGTCTTTACGATGCCTCCCTGCTTTGGTGAGTTCCCAGAGACAATGCAGAAAGGGTGCGTCTGCGGCCAATCCAGATGTGCAACAGGCTGTGCACAAGATGGATGGCGTCTGCCGGCACACTCACCTCCAAAATCTTGTCCTCAATCTCCTTGAGCTTGCGCTTGTTGTCTGCTGACTGGACAACCAACTCATTGCGCTGCTCCTCCAGGTCAGGTCTCTCCTTGGCCACCACAACACCTGTTGTACACATCCTACATCTCACTACACAGTCATACCTTGCGAGCATGCTATTTGTGCAAAGCATGCAGAAATCCAGAATGCAGTACACAAGTCCAGCATATGCATGTGGGGAAGTAACACACATGCAGCTTGGGCTGGCTCCTCACAATGCGTCTGCATCTGTGATGACAGTGCATCCCGGGCGAGGCATTTTCACAGGCACAAACAGTCTGTGTTTGGGAAGGAGAAGCATGTACCTAGCATCTGGTCGCTGAGCCCAGCTGGCGTGATCATGAAGTTCAGCAGAGTGACCTTGACCGAGACCTCAGGCAGGTAGTGTGGGTTGCGCAGCTTGGTGGTGATGTAAAACCTGAACTGGTCGCTGTACTCAATGGTAGCATCTCCCAGGCGTATGCAATCCACTCCTGCATCAGATGTGGGGTAGCCCCTCAATCAATATTGTGCGCACTCAGGCGGCATCCTGACTCAGCCAAGTAGCTGACAGGTGGATCACACTGTGTGGCAAGTTGATAGCAAACATGCAAACAATGAGATAAAGCCAGCGTTGCACACAGACACAGTGACTCACACAGGCAAGAGGGGCGGCAGCAGCCAGCGCATGTGTCAGGTGTCTACTGTGCATGGGCCAAGAAGGATGCAGGGCAGCAAATGCATCTCCAGAAGTACTTCAGGACTGACCTCCTGACTTGAAGGTCTGGTTGAGCAGCAAAGGCTCCAAGGAGGGATCCAACTCCTCCCCTACATTCTCCAGCAGCACTGGCAGCCCAAACTGGATAGCATTCTCCAAGGTGCGTAGATACTCCCCACCCTCTGACAGCTTGATGACCTGTGCAAGAAAGCCAATCAGAAGCAGCTGTCTAAGAAGCAGCTGTCTAACAAGCAGCTGCTTGAGGGAATGCAGCTGCTGCCACAGAAATCATGAAGTGTTTGCAGTTCATGTCACAAGGGCTATCATTGCTGAGCATGGACAGCCTGCGCTGACAATGTAGTAGATGTAACTCCCTGGGAAAGTACAAGCATTGGCCTTGAAACATACAAGTCATTGTATATGTCGTAAAGCAGCTGTGTATGATTTGCAGCCGTTACAATACCTGCAGATTGGAGCTGCGCTCCAGGTTCTTGATCCACTTGTTGGCCTGTCCTTGAGGGTCAATCATGAGCGGCCAGCGTCTGGCATTTGCCACCACAATAGCATTGTCAATGGACAAGGAATCATTGGGCAGGCCTGCCAGTAGCCACTCCCGCACTTTCACTGGCTCTCCCAGAATGGCGTTCAGGGAAAAGTTGGCAGTGTATGCAATGTCCAGCTGGTTACACAGCGTGATGAAGTCAGCTGTCACCCGCTGCCTACAAGTGCACAACACATACTTTGAGATTGCGTGTAAGGCATGAATAATCTTAAAGTAATTTATCAATGCAATAGCCATGTGACAAACATGGCATTACATCCTATGCGCTGAATGTGTACTATACCAGCATTCAAAGACATGTTGCTGACCTCATTCAAGACACAGTGCAAGGTCAGCTTGACGTGCTGTCACGTCACATGCATCACAGCAGCATTTAGAGGGTGATGAACGAAGGCGGGGGTCAGTAGACCAATGGAGTACCTGTAGGCGGAAGTGAAGGGACCCAGATACGCAATGATGGCCGCCGAAATGATCATGTCGCCGATTAGATGGGTGTAGGCGTCCTTCAGACGCTGAGCTGTTTCTGTCCAGCGGACCTTCTCCCCGCCTAGACCGCCGATCAGCTTTTCAGCGCGCTCCAGCTTGATGCTGCACAGCTGCACTTCGCCCTCCAACTTCACCTTCTTTTCAGTGTTGGCTTGGAGATCGGATTCCATTGCCGCCAATTTGTCCATCAGTTCCTACGCAGCCATCGTCAATTATTGCGGGGGCGGAAGCTTGACTTGCGTCTTCTGTACAGGAACGGAGCTACCTTGTGTTGCTGTGCAGCAGAGTATGCAGGTCTCACCTTGAGCTCAGCCTGCTTGGCCCTCAGTCCCACCATGACTTCCTCATAGGAACCCTCTGCCTCTTTCAAGGCTGCCTTCTTGGGTGCAACTACCTTGGCCACCTGCACATCACACATCCTGACTTAAAGTGTGCTGCCAGCCAAGCGGCACCTCACTAAGGTCTAACGAATTCAATCTAAGAGTCAAAAAATAGAAGTCACTGCCATAGAGAACCAACGCATCCGGACAGGCGTGACAGGACACTCAAGCTGCTGTAGTATGCAGAGTCAGGCAAGCTTGCAGTGGACTCACCTTCTCATATGATGACATGGCATGCACCCACTTGCACATGCCCTCAGCAGCAGGTGATGCCTTTTTGGCATTTTCTGGAGTGAAGCCCTCATTGGTCAAGTAGGTGCTTCTGATCTTCTCAATCAACTTAGGGTTGATGTTGTCCTTGTCATAGGACTTCAGCTTGTTTAGGAAGTCCTTCTCATTCAGCAGAGCCACTGAGGGCTTCCAGTAGTCATTGATGGGCTTGCCAGCTTCATCCTTGGCCTTGGCAGGCTTGACGTCCAGAATCACACAAACTGCCTGCATCCCATCAGTAAAAAACCCTAATCATGCCGTCCATATGGAGAGCAAACCACCGCACGCTGAATGACGCAAATGCCCATAGGCTAACACCCTCTATCAACTTGTGGTACTCGATTGCCACAGTCTGATGCAGTGCACAAGGAGGTGTGGATTCTATGATGCTTTGCAGTACATTCATGCTGAGGTCCTCTGACGGCCGCTGAGGTCCTCTGTCAGCGCTGCTATATGCCAGCTTTAAAAGATGACCAACCTCCATGACAAGCTTGATGGCGCCGGGTGGGTTGCCCAGCTTGCGGATGTAGGTGATGTCAGCCTCCTTGATGGTATCCAGGGCAGCCAGGGCATCTTCCAGGATAGGCATTGCCACTGCCAGCTCCCCTTCACACTCCTCCTTGATGGCTCGTGCCAGGTCAGCCTGCACACACAACAGCCAAAGTCGATAAAATATAGTATGTACCAAGCAGGGTGGGAAAGGCCTGGCAAACTTCAGGTCAATCACAGCTGGCCACACCAGACAAAGCTCAACACTGTTCAACAAGGTTTAAGAAAACAGTGCTGTATCATCCAGCATGTAGCAGCTTACAGTCTTGTCGTAACTGCATAGATGCAGAGACAGAACTACTGAGCTGTCATGGATGCAAAGACTTTCCCAGGCAGTAGCAGGTTTGGAATGGTGACCTTGGCTTGGGCAGCAGACTCATCAACAGCCACAGCTGCAGCCTTTGGCTGCACTACCTCAGCCTTCTCCTTGGCAATGCGTACCATGAGAGCCTCCACCTCACCCACTGTTTTAATAAGCTGGGGCTGCAGATCCTGCAAGTCAGCCCAAAGGGGATCGTGCTTGTGTCCTGTGTACCAAGGGTCACAGTCTTTGACCATCCACAATTAAACAGCCCTGAGTGCTGCAAGTGATGGTGTCATGCCAAAAACAAAGGGAGTAAAAGGCTAATGTTACTAAAACTACAGACAGAGCTTGCAGAAAGAGCTATCCAGCTCACATCATGACACACACACACACACACACACACACACACACACACACACACACACA